>Ga0213821_1000086_pt1 | contig 60052 bp, 53 predicted proteins | sample MC6MC0909MG_FD_179894 | JGI IMG/M metagenome (GOLD analysis project Ga0213821, IMG submission 179894) | Enriched soil aggregate microbial communities from Iowa State University, Ames, United States - MC6-MC0909-MG | ecosystem: Environmental > Terrestrial > Soil > Unclassified | place: USA: Iowa...
GATTGGCCAGGCTGGGACAGCTTTTGAAGCCATCGTGGAAGCTATTCATACCATGACCGATCAAATTGAAGATATTTCTGCTACTTCTGAGGAAATATCTGCTAGTGCAGAACAAGTAGCTGCATCTGTCACGGAGATTGCAAATGGTGCCTCTGCTAGTGCAGCCCATACACAAATTGTTGCAGAATCTAGTAAAGAACAAGCTGCTACAATGCAACAAATAAACCAAGTCGCTGCTGATTTAAGTGAAAAATCAGTGGATCTACAATCCAAAATTAGCCAATTTAAACTTTAAACATGGTAGCAGTGCATTTAAAAACGAAAAAATGCACTGCTTTATTTATCATGAAATCCTTCCCTTCTCGTTTTTTATTCTACAAAATTCGTCAAAAACCACATAGTTTGCCGTCAATCACCTGGCTCTTAGACTTTAATCTGGATTGTTATAATAACTATATGCAGGCACTTTCCTTCCATGTAAGACAAATGAACTCCTCCATAAAACAACTGGTTAAAATCGCCTTGGATATAGTTATTTTTACCATTCAATAGATGCAAAATCGAATATGTGGATGAATGATGATTTTTGTCATTTTTACATACATCATTGCATATTCAAGCACCTTTTAAATTATTCCAAGAAAACTTCTCTTATTAAAATCACTTCCCATCCAATACAATTATTTCTTAAAAAAGGCACATTATTTCATTCATTTACATTACTTCTTCTTTTTTTAGCATTAAAACATAAAATCTTAGATAAATACAAAACAAGATTCTTGTATATCATTAATAGATAAAAATATTCATGTTTCGACATAGGAAATTACAAAAAATTACCTGAATACGAAACTAAATCACTTAGTTTTGCAAAGATTTTCTACATCACCAAACAATTCTCTCAATGAATCATCTCTATGACTTTCGAATCATTTTTCAAATATTAATGATATTATCAAAAGAATAGGAATTTTCGGTATAGTATGTCATTTTTTTATTTTTGTTTTATTTTTGATATTCAAAAGATAAAAATATCAAATTATTATCAATTAAACACTTTAGTTTAGTAATGTGATAAATCGAAAAAATTTATTATTCTATTAGATGTCAGATAATACTATATAAATTTGAATCTTTTTTATTTTGTGCACAATGATTTTTTTGGTATATTAAATAGGAGCTTCAAAGAAGGCTTAAAATTGTATAAGGGGGATTTACATGATTAAAAACAAAAAGTTTTTATTACTAACAGTCCTTGCAGTCTTTTCATTAGTTCTTGCTGCATGTGGCTTCGGTGGAGATAAGTCTGATAATTCTTCATCTTCAGACGGTAAAAAAGATTCTGGTTCAAAAACTAAAGAGCTTAACCTAGCAATACCTTCAGAACCACCGTCTTTACACCCAGGACTTGCAGAAGATACTACATCTAGTGCAATCTTAATTAACGTTTTTGAGGGTCTAACTGTTTCAGATGCTGATGGTAAGCCTACTCCTGGTATAGCTGAGGATTGGGAAATCAGCGATGATAAAAAGACTTATACGTTCAAATTACGTGATGCAAAATGGTCAAACGGTGATCCAGTTGTAGCAGGTGACTTCGAATATGCTTGGAAATGGGCGTTAAATCCAGAAAATCTTTCTGCGTATGCTTCTATTTTCTACCCAATTAAAGGTGCTAAAGATTACCACAATGGTGGTTCTGCTGATGGCGTTGGTATTAAAGCTGAAGATGACAAAACTTTAGTCGTAACTTTAGAAAACCCAACTCCATATTTCCTAGAATTAACAGGCTTTAAAACTTATTTACCAATTAACCCAAAAGCGACTGAGGCTAATGAAGAATGGTACGCAGACGCTGGTGAAAATTACGTAACAAATGGTCCTTATAAATTAAGCGAATGGAAACATAGTGATTCTATCGTTCTTACAAAAAATGAAGATTATTGGGATGCAGCAAATGTTGATGTTGATACTGTCAATATTGCTATGATTGAAAAAGAGCCAACTGTTGCTACTAACTTTAAATCTGGCTCTCTTGACTATATTGGTAAACCATTCCAAACAGTAGATCTTAATGTTATTGATGAATTCAAAAAAGATGGTTCTTTAAAAATCAAGGACGAAGCAAGTATTTATTGGTATAAATTCAATACAAAAGACAAAATTATGTCTAATGCGAATATTCGTAAAGCGCTTACACTAGCAATCGATCGTCAAACATTAATTGACAACGTAACTAAAGGTGAACAAAAACCGGCTACAGGTATGGTTCCTCCAGCAATTCCAAGCTTTACAGAAGACCGTGGTTACTTCAAAGATAATGATGTTGATGGAGCAAAAGCTGCTCTTGAAGCTGGAATGAAAGAGCTTGGTATTAAAGACCCTAAAGATATTAAAGTTAACATTTCTTATAATACTTCTGAAGGACATGCTGCAATTGCTCAATACATTCAAGAAGAATGGAGTAAAAAACTTGGTATTTCATCTGAGTTAGATAACTCTGAATGGCAAGTTTATATTGACAAATTAAAAACGGGTGACTATCAAATTGGTCGTATGGGCTGGGTAGCTGACTATCTAGATGCATATACATTCCTTGAAATGTTCGATACGGCTAAAAACGGTAATAACCAAACAGGATGGGAAAATGCTCAATATAAAGAATTACTAGATAAAGCAGTTGCTGAAGTAGATGAAGCTAAACGTCTTGAGTATTTAAAACAAGCAGAAGCAATTGGTATGACAGAATTCCCAGTCGCACCTATTTACTACTACACGAATTTATCAGTAGTTAAAGATGGTATTGAAAACTTAAATCCAAATCCAACAGGTGATATCCACCTTAAAGATGTAAAGATGAAATAATTTTGTTAACCATTTCTTTTTAAGCTCTAAGCTGAGAGCTGCCTCGTAGCCCTTGCGGCGCGAGTCAGCTCTTTTTAAAATACGAAAGCACTTATTTGTCAGATAATTGACAAGTAGAAGGAGGAGTTTTATGTGATTAAATATATTTTGAAAAGGCTGATGTATATACTTCTCGCGCTTTTCGTCATCGTAACGGCTACGTTTTTCCTATTGCGTCTTGCTCCTGGTAATCCATTTGCATCTGAACGTAATTTCCCTCCTCAAATAGAGGAAAAGTTAAACGAAACGTATGGATTAAATAACCCTTGGTATATTCAGTACAAAGATTATTTAATCGATGCGGCCACTTTTAATTTCGGTGAATCTATGAAATATAAAGCGCGTTCAACGAATGATATGATTGCAGAAGGCTTCCCAGTATCTTTAACTTTAGGGATTGAAGCTATGCTGCTAGCTATTGGATTTGGTGTATTAATCGGTGTAGTGGCAGCGCTTTATCATAATAGATGGCCAGATTATTTGGCAACGACCGTTGCGGTGCTCGGAATTTCCGTTCCATCCTTTATATTAGCTGGGCTTATGCAGTATTTTCTGGCATACAAGCTTCAGTTATTCCCGATTAGTGGATGGAAAGGCTTTAGTTATAGTTTGTTACCAGCCTTAGCTATTGCATTTTCGCATATGGGCTTTATCGCAAAACTAACACGTTCAAGTATGCTTGAACAAAATAATAGTGATTACGTAAAAATGGCTCGTGCAAAAGGGATAGGCAAATGGACAGTCGTCTTCCGCCATACTTTACGTAACGCCCTTTTACCAGTCATTACTTATTTAGGTCCATTAACTGCTGGGGTTGTTACAGGTAGCTTCATTGTAGAGCAAATTTTTGCGGTCCCTGGTTTAGGTAAACACTTTGTACAGAGTATTACAAACCGTGACTATACAGTTGTTATGGGAACAACGGTGTTCTACGCAATCATTCTTTTATTTGCGGTATTCATCGTAGATATTTTATATAGCGTGATTGATCCGCGAATTAAGCTGAAAGGAGCGAAAAAGTAATGACACAGCAACAAATTGAGAAAGATAAGTTTAAAATTGTTGGCGGAAATCATGAAGCAACTGATAAATTAGCAGATAAATCTATCTCCTTTTGGAAGGAAGTATTTATTCGTTTTTCCCATAATAAAATGGCGATTTTTGGTTTAATTGCTTTAATCATTATTGTTTTGATGGCTACATTTGTGCCAATGTTTTCACAATACCACTATAGTGATCAATTAGGTGTTTATAACGCCCCACCATCTTCAGAATATTGGTTTGGTACAGATGATTTAGGTCGAGATATTTTCGTTCGAATATGGGCTGGCGCTCGTATCTCTTTACTCATCGGAATAACTGCTGCAGTTATTGACTTGATCATCGGCGTATTATGGGGAAGTATTTCTGGTTTAGCAGGCGGTCGTGTTGACAATATTATGATGCGTATTGCCGATGTTTTAACAGCTGTTCCTTACCTACTAGTTGTTATCGTACTTTTAGTAGTATTAAAACCTGGTATTATACCAATGATTATCGCATTATCGATTACAGGATGGATTAATATGGCCCGTATTGTTCGCGGTGAGGTATTATCTATTAAAAATCAAGAGTATGTTTTAGCCGCTCGAACTCTAGGTGCACAAACAGGACATTTAATTTTAAAACATTTAGTGCCAAATGCACTTGGTGCAATTTTAGTAACAATGACATTAACTGTACCACATGCAATTTTTACAGAGTCTTTCCTTAGTTATCTAGGACTTGGGGTTCCTGCTCCACAAGCCTCTTGGGGAACAATGGCTTCTGATGGTAACGGAGCGATTACCAATGCTCCTTGGCGTTTAATATTCCCTGCAGTATTTATTTCACTAACAATCTTTGCGTTTAACGCAGTTGGTGACGGCTTACGTGATGCATTAGATCCAAAACTACGTAAATAAGGAGGTGGCCGAAATGAATAAAACAATTCTAGAAGTAAAAGATTTACGAATAAACTTTAAAACCTATGCAGGACTTGTCCATGCTGTACGTGGTGTTAACTTTGATTTAAAGGAAGGTGAAACACTCGCTATAGTTGGTGAATCAGGTTCTGGTAAAAGTGTTACGAGTAACGCGTTAATGAAATTAATTCCACAGCCACCTGGTATTTATGAGTCAGGACAGATTTTATTTAATGGCCGTGATTTAGTTCCTTTAAGTGATAAAGAAATGTCAAAAGTACGCGGAAATGAAATTGCGATGATTTTCCAAGACCCTATGACAAGTTTAAATCCAACCATGAAGGTCGGACGTCAAATAACTGAAGTAATTTTACAACATAAAAAAGTATCTAAAGCAGATGCAAAAAAACGTGCAATTGAGCTTTTAACACAGGTAGGTATTCCCTTCCCTGAGAAACGCTATAACCAATATCCACATGAGTTTTCAGGTGGTATGCGTCAGCGTGTTGTTATTGCTATCGCTCTTGCAGCTGATCCAAAGCTATTAATTGCCGATGAGCCAACAACAGCCCTAGACGTTACAATTCAAGCGCAAATTTTAGAGCTTATGAAAGAAATACAAAAAAATTCGAAAACATCTATCATTTTCATTACGCATGATTTAGGTGTTGTTGCCAACATCGCTGACCGTGTTGCTGTTATGTATGCTGGTCAAATCGTGGAATATGGTACTGTCAATGATATTTTCTATAATCCTAAGCATCCTTATACATGGGGACTTCTCGGATCAATGCCAGACTTAGATAACAGCACAGACGAGCTATTACGTACGATACCTGGTTCACCGCCAGATCTTACGAACCCTCCAAAGGGCGATGCGTTTGCTGCTCGTAATGAATTTGCAATGGCTATTGACTACGAGCAAGAACCTCCAATGTTCCAGGTAAGCGAAACACACTTTGCAAAAACTTGGCTGCTGCATCCAGACGCACCAAAAATACCACTTCCAGAAGCTGTTGCTAAACGAATTGAAGGGTATTTAGCAAAGGAGGCACAACAACATGACTAAAGTCGGTACAAAAAAAATTCTTGAAATCAAAAATTTAAAGCAGCATTTTGGCTCAGCAAGTAACCCTATTAAAGCTGTCGATGGTATTAGCTTCGATGTATACGAAGGTGAAACACTTGGTCTTGTTGGAGAATCAGGCTGTGGTAAATCAACAACTGGTCGTTCCATTATTCGCCTGTACGACATTACAGATGGGGAAATTATTTTCGATGGTGAGAACGTTCATGGGAAAAAATCTAAAAATGACTTAAAGAAATTCAATCGTCAAATGCAAATGATTTTCCAAGATCCATACGCTTCATTAAACCCTCGTATGACAGCTGGAGAAATCATTAGTGAAGGCTTTGATATTCACGGTCTTTATAAGGATAAAAAAGAACGCCGTGAAAAAGTAAACCAACTACTTGAGGCAGTTGGCTTAAACAAAGAGCACGCCAACCGTTATGCACATGAATTCTCTGGTGGTCAGCGTCAACGTATTGGAATTGCTCGTGCCCTAAGCTTAGACCCAAAATTCATCATTGCGGATGAGCCTATCTCAGCGCTTGACGTGTCCATTCAAGCGCAAGTGGTTAACCTGCTAAAGCAGCTTCAAAAAGAGCGTGGTTTAACCTATCTATTTATTGCCCATGACTTATCCATGGTTAAATACATCAGTGACCGTATCGCTGTTATGTACCGTGGTAAAATTATGGAAATCGGTAAAGCGGACGATATTTATAATAATCCTGTTCATCCGTATACAAAATCTTTATTATCAGCCATCCCACTTCCTGACCCAATGTCAGAAAAGCGTCGTCAACGTATTCCGTACAAGCATACGGAGGTGGACGATAGTGCAACATACCATGAGGTCGGTGATCAACACTATGTCTATGGTACAGCTGATTTAGTGAAAACTTGGGTTGCTAATCGATAATGACTTATACATCCATCCAGTAGAAAACTCTATTGGATGGATTTTGTATATTGAAATTTTTGACACCTTTAAAAGTAACCTTGATACTTTTAAAGGTGTCCTATTTTTTATTCATAATGTCATTAGCAAGCTACTACCTTCTTGATTTAGGATTTAAAGCATCTTTTAAGCCTTCACCGATAAAGTTTATGGATAAGATGACTAGCGTAATAGCTGTAGCAGGTGGCACCCACATCCAAAGCTTGTTCTTTAACACATCTGAGTTTCTAGCCTCAAATAACATATTTCCCCAGCTAGGTGTGTCAGCAGGTACACCCATTCCTAAAAAGCTTAAACTGGATTCCGCTACAATAGTCACCGCCATCAATAATGTTGCCTGTACAATAATCGTGGAAGCAACATTGGGTAGTAAATGCTTTACAATAATTTTAGTGGACTTACAGCCAATTGATTGAGCAGCTAGTATATATTCATTTTCTTTTTCAGCGAGAATTCTACTGCGTACGATCCTTGCAACGCTTCCCCAAGTTAAAATCGAGATAACAATGATTAATGTCCATAATCCAGATATTTTCCCAGTTAGAAGTGTATTTAACACAATACAAAATACTAAAAATGGAAACATTAATACGAAATCTGTGAATCGCATTAATAGCTGCTCAATCTTTCCTCCAAAATATCCTGAAATCGCCCCTACAGTAGTACCGATTAGCACGATAATAATCATACAGCCCAATCCAACTGTTAAAGAGGATCTTCCTGCGTAAAGCATTCTTGTAAAAACATCACGTCCATTTGTATCTGTTCCCAGCCAATGCTCACTCGATGGGGGTAGACTAATATTTGTAAGATCTACACGCACAATATCTTTTGTCGTAATATAGGGTGCCAATAATGATAAAATAATAACTAGCAACAAAAAGAGCAGACTAATCATGGCTAATTTATTTTTAACAAACTTTCGTCTTGCTATCACCCATGGTGAGGGGCTTTTTTTTGGTGCTTTTGGAGATAATACTTCTTGATTAGTAACCAATGTCATGATTTCCCCCTCCTTAATCTAGTCTAATACGCGGATCAACCACACCATATAATAAATCCGCTACTAAATTCCCAAACAGTGTTAAAAACGAAAGTAACATAGTAATCGACATCATGACTGCATAATCTCTTCTTCCAACGGATTCTAAGAATAGTGCACCTATGCCTGGATAAGTAAAGATCGTTTCTGTTATGACTGCCCCACTAATTAAGGTCGCAATATCAAAACCAAGATACGTGATAATTGGAATGATCGAATTTCGTAAAATATGTTTATTATATATTTTCGATTCCTTTGTCCCCTTTGCTCTTGCAGTCCTTACAAAATCTTTTCGACTATTTTCAATAATGTCATTGCGTAAAAATTGTGTATAGGATGCAGTTCCCATCAATCCTAATATTAATGCAGGTAATAAAACATGATGTAATCTACTGATATAGTAAGTGAAGGTCCCTTCCATTACGCCTACTCCTACAGAGCCACTGAAAGGGAACCAACCGAGCTTAAAGGAGAAAAAGTAAATAGCAACTATCCCTGCAACAAACGACGGTATCGCTAAAGCTAAGTAATTATAGGTCGCAATCAAATTATCCCCAAGTGTATAAGGTTTTCGTCCAGCATACATCCCCATAATAAAAGCAAAAATGTAAGTGAAGAATAATGAAACTACTGCCAAAAATATGGTATTAGGTATACGCTGGGCAATAATCTCTGCAGCTGGCTTTTTATAAACCGTTGATTTTCCAAAATCCCCTTGTATAAAATTAGTGATCCATCTACCGTATTGAGTGATAATTGGATCATTATAGCCTAATTTTTCTCTCATTTCTTCGATGTATTGTGGATTCGTATTAGATGGATCAATTTCTCCACCAAACGGATCACCTGGCATCATTTTTGCTAAAAAGAACACCACCAACGAAATAAGGAGTAACAATGGGATCATGCCCAGTAATCTGCGAAGTGTATATTGAAGCATGTGAGCGTCTCCTTATCTATAAATTTACTAAATAGGTCCCCTACAGAGGGAGACCTATTTAGCAGGGTTGATCCTCTATTTTTATTCCTTTATATTCCACTTATGAACATCCGTCTGGAAACCAACTGCATTGATATGAACACCTTGTAATCGATTATTAATACCATATAAATCTAAGTTTTCCCATAATGGAAGTGCTGGTACCTCTTCATTGAAATACTTTTGCCATTCAACATATGTTTTCAAACGTTTATCTTTATCGAATGCCTCTTCACTTAAGCCTTTATCTAATAACTTTTGATTTTGTTCGTCTACCCAACGACCATAATTCCATTCTGCATGATTCCCCCATAAACCAGATGGATCTGGGTCAGAGCCAGTACTCCAAGTACCAAAGAATGCTTCTAATGCAGCATCATCATTGTCTTTCATATCATTATATAAATTAAATTCTATTAAGGTACCTGTAGCCATTTCTGTTTTTACGCCGATATCATTCCACGATTGAATAATGGCTTGAGCTCGACCCTCAAATGCAGCAGGACCAGCATAATGACCAAATGAAATTTTGAATGGTTTTCCATTTGGATCCTCCACAAATCCATCACCATCTTTATCTACATATCCTGCAGCCTTTAGCAGTTCTTTTGCCTTTTCTTGATTGTATTTATAATCATTCAGTTCAGATTCCTCTGCAGCAATCCAGAATGCACGTGGAATTACAGTGTTCGCCACTTCAGCTTTTCCTTCTAAGAAAGCATCGATCATTGCTGGACGATTAATCGCATATAATAGTGCCTGACGTAATTCTTTTGATTTAAACTTATCAAAATCCGCTACATTTGTAAGTGTAGCTTTATCACGATGACCAAAACGAAGACCTATATAAGAATAAGATACCCCCGTAGTTTCTTCGATACGTACATTATTTAATGCTGATAATTCTTTAACAGATTGTGGTCTTATATTCATAATGTCAACTTCTCCGTTTTGGAACGCACCTGTTGCTAAAGATGGATCTATGACTTTAACAATCACGCCATCTAGCTGTGGTTTGCCCTTCCAGTAATCATCAAAACGCTCTAATTCAGAATACTCGCCATCTACTACTTTTTTCACCTTAAATGGCCCTAAGCCTACAGGATTTTCACGAACCTGCTTTGATTCCTCTAAATCTTTAATAGCAATACCCTCATAATGTTTCTTTGGCATTGGATAATTCCAAAGATTTTCTAAGTTATTAATCTTTACTTTTTCAAAAGTAATTTTTACTGTGTATGGATCAACGACTTCAATGCCTTCGATTTTATCGGCTTTTCCTTCTTTTTTAGCCTTTGCCCCTTTAATATCTTCAGCATAATTAAAACGAGGCCCTTCATATTCTGGTGTTGCTAATGTTTCTAATGCATATACCCAGTCATCAACGGTTAACTCCTCACCGTTATGCCACTTTACACCTTTCTTAAAGCTAAACGTATACGTTAATTTATCCTCACTAATTTCCCAAGTTGCTAGGTTAGGGATATATTCTAACTCATCATTTACATCATAAATACCTTCCATTGTAAAATTTTGAATATAACCATCTACAATACTGCCTGCATACGCAGGATCAAATACTCCCTCAGGAGCCTGATCCGTACCAAATGTTACGACTCCTCCTTTTTTTGCTTCAGAGGTTGTTGGAGAATTGTCCTTCTCTTTCCCCCCCTCTTTTTCCTGTGTCGATGTGTCACTATTACATGCTGCTAAAAATAAAGTCATAACAAGTAGTAGCATGAATGACCATAATGCTGATTTTTTCATTTTTTTCCCCCCATGAATTTTATTTTGTCATTATTTAATTCCTATAATGATTTTTTAATATAAATGGCATGCAACACTATGCCCAGACTTCACCTCCTTTAAGGTTGGTTTTGATAATGAACACGTTGTCATTGCCTTTGGGCAACGTGGATGGAATGGGCATCCTTTTGGAGGATTAGCTGGACTTGGTATATCCCCCTCCAACACAATCCGATTGCTCTTCTTCCTTGGATCAGGAACTGGAATAGCAGAGATTAATGCCTGTGTATAAGGATGTAATGGTTCATCATAAATGTGTTCTTTATCTGCAATTTCCACTATATTTCCTAAATACATCACACCAATACGGTCACTCATATGCTTAACAACACTTAAATCATGTGCAATAAATAAAAACGTTAAATCAAACTCATTTTGTAGCTCTTTTAATAGATTCAGAACTTGGGATTGCACAGACACATCTAATGCTGAAACAGGCTCATCTGCTATGATTAGTTTTGGCCGGAGCGCTAGTGCTCTAGCAATACCTATTCGTTGACGTTGACCGCCTGAAAATTCATGAGCATACTTGTAATAAGCATCTTCTGGTAATCCTACTTTACGTAAGAGCTCTATCACTTCATTTTTTAACGATTTAAGCGATCTATTATGGTAGTTCATGATAGGTTCAGCTATAATACTACCCACCATTTGCATGGGGTTTAATGAGGCATATGGATCTTGGAATACCATTTGGATATCTTTCCGTATTTCCCTTAATGATTTCCCTCGCAATTTTGTTATATTTTTACCATTAAAAATAATTTTCCCATCTGTTGCATCCAATAATCTTAAAATAGTACGGCCAGTTGTGGATTTTCCGCAGCCCGATTCACCAACTAATCCCAATGTCTCACCATTTTTAATGGAAAAAGAAATCGTATCAACGGCTTTAACATAGCCTACAGTATGTCTTAACAAGCCACCTTTGATGGGGTAATATGTTTTTAAATCAATGATTTCTAATAAATTTTCTTGTTTTATTGTTTGATTCATACTGTCAGCTCACACCCTTTCTAGTACTACACCCCTCATAAAGTAAACAAGATACTTCATGCTGGTCACCTATAAAGGCAAGTTGTGGTGTAATCTTACTACATTCAGACATTGCCGATGGACATCTATCTACAAATCGGCAGCCAACTTGAGGCATATTTTTTAAAGAAGGGACAATTCCTTTAATAGTGGATAACTCATTTACTTCAACATCTATTCTTGGAATGGATGCCATTAATAATTTTGTATAAGGATGTTTGGGATCGTAAAACAGCGTATCGACATTTGTGCGTTCAACAATTTTCCCTGCGTACATAATTATTACCTCATCACACATTTCTGCAACTACACCAAGGTCGTGTGTAATGAGCACAATAGACATCTTATTTTTCTCCTGAATACTTTTCAGTAATTCAAGTATTTGGGCTTGTACGGTTACATCAAGAGCAGTTGTTGGTTCATCAGCGATTAAAAGTCTAGGCTGACATGCAATGGCAATAGCAATCATTACTCTTTGTCTCATTCCACCTGACAATTGATGAGGATATTCATCCACGATTTTTTCTGCTCTTGGAATACCAACCTGCTTTAACAAGTCAATCGCTTTGCTTCTAACTTCAGCTTTTGACATTTTGCTATGGTTCAACATAATTTCTTCTATTTGTGAGCCAATTGTAAATACAGGATTTAAGGATGTCATCGGTTCTTGAAAGATCATACTAATATCTTTTCCACGAATTTTATTCATCTCATCGTTTGTCTGATGTTCAATATTTTTTCCATGAAATCGTATTTCACCACTAGTGATTTTTCCAATTCCCTTTGGAAGAAGCTGCATAATTGAAAGAGACATCACACTTTTACCACATCCCGATTCTCCTACTATTCCAATAATCTGACCGGATTTAACTGAAAATGAAACATCATCCACAGCATGATATATCTTGCCATCTATATCAAAACCTGTTTTAAGATTTTTCACCTCTAACATTAAACTCATCTATATCCCACCTTTGTACTGTTAATAAAAGTCTTGCTATCCAAAATAAATATTCAGTTAGCAGACAAAAAAATCTATTTTAGTATCATTTTTCGACAAAAAATCACCAATTTCAAAATTCGAAAATTCTGATATATTTTGCTAGATTAATTACCAAAAAAATTAATACCAAGTCAAAAACTCTACTGATGTAATATTCTGATAATTGGACGTAATGCTATTTTATCTAGAAATAAACCATTTAATCAAGCAATTTTTTTTAATTCTTATTATCTTATATACAAAATAAACCATACAACTATTCCAATTTTCATTAAAATATTTTTATTTCTATCAAATGAATATTTGTTCATTTTTCACTTCATCTGCATAAAGTATTATATTTTTATTATTAAAATATAATAAAATGCTATACAAAATATCATTACCTACTCTTACATAATTTACATTTATTTAGTATTCCAGATTACTTTAGTTATTTTTTTGACGAATTAGTACATTTTCAATTTTTCAGTTTTCAATTTTTGTAAATAATTTTTTCTGATAACACATTAATAAAATGAAGTGATTTATATTACAGCAGAAAAATAATTTACTTTAAGCAAGTAAACAGTGGGTTGTTACATACTTCTTGTTATTTTATTTGGCTGATTTTTATATCCCTTCTGCTGATTTAGCAAAAAAAAAACGACGGTCGATAAAAATATCGACAGTCGCTTTTAAAAGTTTCTTTGAAGATTAAAGTGCTCCAGCCTTTAATTTTCCATGCCATTCCTTAAGAAATGGGATATCTACTTCCTGAATAGCACCTGATTCGTTAGCTGCTTCTATTAAATAATCAAAGTTTGTTAAAGATACATATTGAATACCAGCTTGATCGAATGCTTGTTCAGCACGTGGAAGATTGTACGTGTAGACGCAAACCACGCCCAACACTTCACAGCCTGCTGCTCGTAAAGCTTCAACCGCTGTAATAGATGAACCACCCGTAGAAACAATATCTTCTACTACAACTACTTTTTGACCCGCTGCGTATTTTCCTTCGATTTGATTACCACGCCCGTGCTCTTTTGCTTTCGAACGTACATAAACCATTGGTAAATCTAGAATATCACTTACCCAAGCCGCATGAGGAATACCTGCTGTTGCTGTACCTGCAACGATTTCTGTTGCGCCAAAGTTTTCTTTAATCAGTGATGCCAAGCCGTTTGCTAATTGTTTACGAATAACAGGATCTGAGATTGTTAGACGTGTATCGCAGTAAATTGGCGATTGAATGCCTGATGCCCACGTAAATAGCTCTGTAGGATTTAGTTCCACTGCTCCTACTTTTAACATTGCGTGTGCGATTTCATTTTGTAATGTCATAGTTATGCCTCCCATAATTCACTTACAATTTTATATGCTGCTACTGGATCTTGTGCACCTGTTACAGCTCGTCCAACGACAATTAGTGTTGAGCCATCACGTTTTGCTCCATCTGGTGTGGCAATGCGCTTTTGATCGTGTGCATCGCCACCTGCTAAACGAATACCAGGTGTCACTCGAAGAAAATCATTCCCACATACCTCTGCTATCATTTTAGCCTCGTGTACTGAGCAAACGACACCTTGTAAGCCAGCCTGTTTTGTGAGACTTGCATAGTGCAAGACAGACTCCTGTAAAGATAGAGCAATTCTTTGTTCCGCTTGCATTTGTTCCTCAGTTGTTGATGTTAATTGTGTAACTGCAATTAATGCGGGACGACCTTTACCTGCAGGTGTTCCTGCTTCAAGTCCTTCCAGCGCAGCCTCCATCATTGGACGTCCGCCTGCTGCATGGACATTGACTAAATCAACCCCTAATTTTGCTAGGCCCTTCATGGCAGAGCCAACTGTATTCGGGATATCATGTAATTTTAAATCAAGGAAGATATCATGGCCTAAATCCTTTACTTTCCGAACAATGTCTGGCCCTTCCTGCATATATAATTCCATACCAATTTTCACGAAAAGAGGCTCATTAAAATGCTTTAAAAAATTGAATACTTCTGCTTCACCAGGAAAATCTAGTGCAAGTATTGGTTTTGTATTCATTAACGATGGCTCCTTCCGATAATCTCTGAAATATGCTCTACCCCTAATTTGTCAAGCTTTGTTGGTAATTCATCAATAATAGTCGGGCATACGAAATGATCGACAAAGTTTGCTGTCCCAACTGCAACTGCAGATGCACCAGCCGACATAAAGTCAATAACGTCCTGTGCCTCTGTTACACCACCCATTCCAATAATCGGAATATTGACAGCCTTATAGACCTCATAGACCATCCGAATTGCCACTGGTTTTACAGCAGGACCGGATAAACCACCTGTACCATTGGCAATTACCGGCTTTCCAGTACGTTCATCCAGACGCATTCCAATTAACGTATTAATCATAGTAATACCGTCTGCTCCACCTGCTTCAACAGCTTGGGCAATGTCTACAATACTTGTTACATTTGGAGATAATTTTACGTAAACAGGCACCTCAGAAACAGCTTTAACAGCTTCCACCAGTTCACGTGCTGTTGCAGGATCAGTACCAAATTGAATACCACCACATTTTACGTTTGGACAAGAAATGTTAAGTTCTAATGCTTTTACATTGGTCGCGGAGGAAATACGTTGCGCAACTTCTACATAATCCGCTGTCTCTGTACCAGCTACATTTGCAATAATTGGCACATCATAGTCCTCTAGAAACTTTAATTCCTCATTCATGACTTTGTCAATGCCAGGGTTTTGTAGGCCTATAGCATTTAGCATTCCTGCTGCTGTTTCTGCTACACGTGGTGTAGGGTTGCCTGGTCGTGTTTCTACAGTTGTTGCTTTAATCATTATAGCGCCAAGCTTTGATAAATCGTATAGTTGAGCATATTCACGACCAAATCCGAAGCAGCCTGATGCTGGCATTATTGGATTTTTTAACTCTAAACCTGGTAATTGTATTGATAGCCGACTCATAATGCCACCGTTCCTTTCGGGAAAACTGGACCATCAGAGCATACCTTAACATAGTCTTTTGCTACTTGGTCTGTTGTTTTACATACACATGCAAAGCAAGCGCCGATACCGCAGCCCATACGCTCTTCAAATGATAGATAGCCCTCTTTTTCGGGGTAAAAGCCTTCAAGTGCTTTTAACATTGGTAATGGACCACAGGAATAAAAGACATCAAACTCAGGTTCTCGTGACGCTAATACATTCGTGACAAAGCCCTTTGTGCCCTTAGAGCCGTCCACCGTTACGTAATGTGTTTCACCAAGTGCGCTGAATTCTTCCTCATAAAAGCATACATCCTCTGTTTGAAAGCCTAACACATGAATTGTTTTCACACCTCGCGCATTTAATTGCTTCGAAAGCTCATGTAATGGTGGTACGCCAATTCCTCCTCCAACTAAAAGAGCTGTCCCTCCCTCTTTTACTGCGTCTACGGGGAATCCATTACCGATCGGTCCTAATACATTTACAAGCTGACCTTCACGATTCGTCGCCAAAACCTTTGTTCCGCGACCTTCCGCTCGATAAATCATTGTAAATTCGTTGGTATCTTTATCTATATTGGCAATACTGATTGGTCGACGTAAAAGCGGCTCCAATGAATCTGACACCTTTACATGGACAAACTGGCCAGGAGTCATATCCTGAACCAGTTCACCATGAAGTGTCAATTCGAAAATGTTTGTCGCTATTTGTTTTTGAGAGACGACCGTCATTTTCTCTTGACGTATCATATTAGTGTACTACCTCCGCTTTTGGCATTTGTTCTGCTGTAAATGTCATTGATTCAATAACACGTAGCATGGCTTCTGCTGTATCTAATGATGTTAAACAAGGGACACCATTTTCGACAGATTCACGACGGATTCGGAAACCATCACGAGCTGGTTGCTTTCCCTTTGTAAGTGTATTCACTACAAGTTGTGCTTCACCATTTTGAATTAAATCGATTAATGTTTGGCCCTTTGCACCGATTTTTCCAACGATATCTGTGCGGACTCCTGCTGCTTCAAATGCTTTAGCAGTACCTTCTGTAGCCACAATACGATAGCCTACTGTTGAGAAACGTTTTGCAAGGGCAATCGCTTCCTCTTTATCTTTATCAGACACAGTAAATAATACTGTACCTTCTGTGCGAATTTCCATTCCTGCTGCAACCAAGCCTTTATAAAGGGCTTTTTCTAATGTTGCATCTTTCCCCATTACTTCACCTGTTGATTTCATTTCAGGTCCTAATGTAATGTCAACACGGCGTAATTTAGCAAATGAGAACACTGGTACTTTAACGAAGACACCTTTTTGCTCTGGTGCTAAGCCTGTTGGGTAGCCTTGTTCTACGATTGATTTACCAAGAATCGCTTTCGTTGCAATATTTGCCATCGGAATGTTTGTAATTTTACTTAAGAACGGTACTGTACGAGAAGAACGTGGGTTCACCTCGATTACAAATACTTCCCCTTGTGATATCACATATTGAATGTTCATTAAACCTATGATGCCAAGACCTTTTGCAAGGCGTGTTGTATAATCCACTAATGTATCCTTTTGTGCCTGTGTTAATTTTTGTGGTGGATATACAGAGATAGAGTCACCAGAGTGAACACCTGCACGCTCGATATGCTCCATAATACCTGGAATCAACACATTTTCCCCGTCACAAATGGCATCTACTTCAATTTCTTGACCAGTTAAATAACGGTCCACTAATACTGGATGGTCTGGAGATGCTTCAACCGCATTTTCCATATAGTGTTGTAGCTCTTCTTCGTTGTAGACGATTTCCATCGCACGTCCACCTAGTACATACGAAGGGCGAACTAACACCGGGAAGCCAAGACGTCCACCGATAGCAAGTGCTTCCTCTGTTGAGATAGCTGTTTCACCTTGTGGCTGTGGAATATCTAATTCATGTAATGCTTGCTCGAATTTATCTCTATTTTCTGCACGATCAATATCTTCAAGTGTTGTACCTAAGATTTTCACACCATTTGCCGCTAATTTATCCGCAAGATTAATGGCTGTCTGTCCACCGAATTGCACAACCACACCAATTGGCTGTTCTAAGTCAATAATATGCATTACATCTTCGATTGTTAATGGCTCAAAGTATAATTTATCTGAAATCGAGAAGTCCGTGGATACAGTTTCTGGATTTGAGTTAATAATAATTGCCTCATAGCCAGCTTCTTGAATTGCCCAAACTGAGTGTACTGTCGCGTAGTCAAATTCTACCCCTTGACCAATACGAATTGGACCTGACCCAAGGACAACAACAGATGGCTTATCTGATTTAATGGATTCGTTTTCTTCCTCATATGTGCCATAGAAGTAAGGTGTTTCAGATTCAAACTCTGCTGCACATGTATCAACCATTTTATAGACCGGGATAATACCATATTCTTTACGATATGCATATACTTCCTCAGGTGTAGTTTCCCAAAGCTCTGCAATTTTCTTATCTGCAAAGCCTAGACGTTTTGCTGTACGTAATACGTCTTTATCGTTTTTATTGTCAGCAAGTGTTTGTTCCATATCCACAATGTTTTTGAATTTATTTAGGAAGAATAAATCAATTGCAGACCACTCATGAATTTGCTCAATTGTTACACCGCGACGTAATGCTTCACCGATAAAGAATAGACGCTCATCTCCAGCTTTGCGGATACGTTTTTCAATCCAAGAATCGGAGTTTTCCTCGGCATGCTTTAACTCTAAGTGTACTTGACCTGTTTCAAGTGAACGAACCGCTTTAAGCATTGCTTCCTCAAATGTTCGCCCTAGTGCCATAACTTCACCAGTTGCTTTCATTTGTGTACCAAGATTACGTTTTGCTGATTCGAATTTATCGAATGGCCAGCGTGGGATTTTTGCCACAATATAATCTAATGCTGGCTCGAAGCAAGCATACGTTGAACCTGTTACAGGGTTTTTAATTTCATCTAATGTTAAGCCGACTGCAATTTTTGCTGCTAGCTTGGCAATTGGGTAGCCTGTTGCTTTAGATGCTAACGCTGATGAACGTGATACACGAGGGTTAACCTCGATTACATAGTAATTAAAGCTATATGGATCAAGAGCTAATTGAACGTTACAGCCACCTTCAATTTTCAGTGCACGGATAATATCTAGGGAAATATTACGTAGCATTTGATTTTCTCGATCTGACAGTGTTTGTGTTGGTGCTACTACAATAGAATCCCCTGTATGAATACCTACTGGGTCAACGTTTTCCATGTTACATACTACAATGGCATTGTCAGCCGCATCACGCATTACTTCATATTCAATCTCTTTATAGCCAGCGATTGATTTTTCTAGTAAACATTGTGTAACTGGAGAATATTTAAGCCCAGATGTCACGATTTCCTCTAAATCTTGATCATTGTAGCAAATACCACCGCCTGTACCACCTAGTGTAAATGCAGGTCGAACGATAACTGGATAACCAATCTTTGCAACAAAGTTTTTCGCTTCATCTAAGTTATGGATAATATCTGATTCAGGCACTGGAGCACCTAGCTCATACATTAAATTACGGAATAAATCACGGTCTTCTGCTTTATGAATTGCTTCTAATTTTGTCCCAAGAATCTCAATATTAAGCTCATCTAAAATTCCTGATTTATCTAATTCAATCGCCATATTTAAGCCTGTTTGCCCCCCAAGAGTTGGTAGGATGGCATCTGGACGCTCTTTACGCAAAATACGAGATACAAACTCAAGAGTAATTGGCTCAATATAAACCTTGTCGGCAATTTCTGTATCCGTCATGATTGTTGCAGGGTTTGAGTTAATTAAAATAACGCGATAGCCTTCTTCTTTTAAAGATAGACAAGCTTGTGTTCCTGCATAGTCAAATTCTGCTGCTTGTCCGATAACAATTGGACCTGATCCGATTACTAAAATTGTTTCAATATCTGTACGTTTAGGCATGTTGTTTCCCCTTCCCTGCTTCTACTTCCATCATTTCAATAAACTCATCAAATAAGTGGTTTGAATCTTCTGGACCTGGTGATGCTTCTGGATGGTATTGGACTGTGAAGATTGGATACTTCTTGTGACGTACACCTTCACAAGTACCATCATTTAATGCGATATGTGTTAATTCTAAATCTGTCTCTTTTAATGATTCAATATCGATTGCGTATCCGTGGTTTTGAGATGTTAAATCTGTACGGCCTGTGCGTAAATCTTTTACCGGATGGTTTCCTCCACGATGTCCAAACGGTAATTTAAAGCTTCGAGCACCACAAGCAAGTGAGAAGATTTGATGACCTAGGCAAATACCGAACATTGGCACTTTACCAATTAAATTGCGAACTGTTGCAATACCCTCCTGCACATCTTCTGGGTTACCTGGACCGTTTGATAACATAATTCCATCTGGATGCCATGCTAAAATTTCCTCTGCTGGTGTGTTATAAGGTACAACTAACACATCACAATCACGTTTATTTAATTCACGAAGAATACCGTGCTTCATACCAAAGTCAATTAATACAACACGTTTACCACGTCCTGGAGACGGATAGGCAGCCTTTGGTGAAACTTCACGAACATGATGTGTAATCGCTGGTGTTGCTTGTAACTTTGCTACGATTTCAGCCACATTCACTTCCTCATCGGCTGCTGTTAAAATGGCCCTTACCGATCCTTTACTACGAATGATGCGTGTTAATTTCCGAGTATCGATTCCTTCAATTCCTGGAATGTCCTTTGCTGTCAGATAATCATCTACTGTTAAATCGCAGCGGAAGTTTGAAGGAGTTTTCGCTAATTCACGAACAACAAATCCACGAATAGCAGGTGTAATCGATTCAAAGTCATCACGGTTGATTCCATAGTTACCAATTAAAGGGTATGTTAATGTTACGATTTGTCCGTAGAATGAAGGATCTGAAATAGTTTCCTGATAACCTGTCATACCTGTTGTAAAAACTACCTCACCTTGTGAAGCTCGCTCACTACCGAACGCTGTACCTGTAAATACTGTGCCATCTTCTAAAATAAGTAAACGTTTTTTCATTACTCTGCCTCCTGGTATACGATATTGCCTTCAAAAATTGTAAGGACTGGCCATCCCTTTGCAGTCCAACCATTGAATGGTGTATTGCGTCCTTTTGATACAAAGCCTTCCGCATCAATGGTTTGTTCTTTATTTAAATCTAGTAAAATCATATCTGCTGAAGCTCCAATTTCTAATGTGCCATATGGTAAATCGAAAATTTTTGCTGCCTTTACAGACATCCAGTCAATCAACTGTTTTAACGTCCATTTCCCTGTTTCTACAAACTGTGTGTAAAGGAGTGGGAAGGCTGTTTCAAAGCCAACAATGCCAAATGGTGCGCCTACCATGCCACAGCATTTTTCTTCTACTGTATGTGGAGCATGATCTGTAGCGATGCAATCGATTGTACCGTCCAGCAGCGCTGCGTGAAGTGAGTCTTTATCATCTATTCCACGTAATGGAGGGTTCATTTTCCAGTTTGCATCATCTGATGGAATATCCATTTCTTCAAGTAATAAATGGTGCGGGCATACTTCAGCAGTTACACGAATACCTGCTGCTTTAGCATCTCGTACTGCACGGACAGATTCCTTCGTTGATACGTGGCAGACGTGATAGCGCGCGCCAGCTGCTTCAGCTAATAAAACATCTCGCGCAATTTGTACAGATTCGCATATGGACGGAATCCCGGGAAGACCAAGCTCTTTATTTCGTTTCCCCTCATGCATAACACCATCATAAATTAATGAGTTATCCTCACAGTGTGCCACCACAACCATATCGTGCTGAGCAGCATCCTTCATCTGCTCATACATTGTTGAAGCAAGTTGAATACCTACACCATCATCAGAGAATGCAACTGCTCCTTGTGCTTTTAATTGCTCAATATTTGTACGAACCTCTCCAGAGATATCCTTTGTGAGCGAGCCATATGGAAGTACTCGAATAACAGCACTTTCCTTAATCAGTCCATTAATTAGTTGCATGTTTTCAACAGAATCTGGTACCGGTTTTGTATTCGGCATTGCACAAATTGTTGTAAAGCCACCCTTTGCTGCTGATGCTGAACCTGTTGCGATTGTTTCCTTATGCTCAAAGCCTGGCTCGCGTAAATGTGTGTGGACATCGACAAAGCCTGGTGCAACAAGAAAACCATTTCCTTCAATAACTTCAGCATCTTCTACAGTTACGTCTTGTCCGATTGCTGTAATTTTCCCTTCAGCCATGGCAATATTAACCCTATGCAGTTCACCTTGTTCATTTAACATTTGTACATTTTGAAGTATCTTTGACATGTTATTCTCTCCCTTTTAAAATCGTTTCTACGATTGCCATTCTTGTATAAACACCATTTCGGACTTGCTCGAAAATTCGAGAGCGTTCACATTCAACTAGCTCAGAAGCAATTTCTACATCACGGTTTACGGGTGCTGGATGCATGATAATTGCGGTATCCTTCATTTGCTTCTCACGTTCAATTGTTAAACCATACTCTTGGTGATAGCTTTCCTTCGAGAAGCTTTTATTTACTTTATGACGTTCATGCTGTACACGAAGTAACATAATGACATCACTTATTTCGATTAAATCATCCCATGAATGATGGGCCTTGAAATCACCTGCCCACTCTTCTGGACAAAGAAAATGTACGTTAGCCCCTAAGCGCTGTAACGCTGTTGCATTTGATTTTGCTACACGACTATGGGATATATCTCCAGCGATTGTCACATTCAACCCTTCAAATGAACCAAACTCTTTTTTTATTGTGTAAAGATCCAGTAATGATTGGGAGGGGTGCTGACCCGCTCCATCTCCAGCGTTAATAATGGCAACATTAATACCTTCTAGAAGCTCATTATAGTATTCATCTTCAGTTGCACGAATGACCACAGCATCCAATCCAATCATCTCTAACGTTTTTACTGTATCGTACATTGTTTCCCCTTTTGAAACACTCGAAAAACCAGCATCAAAAGGGATAACTGTACAGCCAACTTTGCGCTCAGCCATTTCAAAGCTTGTTTTTGTCCGGGTACTTGGTTCAAAAAATAAGTTAGCAATGTTGTATGTGCGAGATAACGATGATGCTTCACCATTTTCAAAAGCTTGCGCACGATCTAGGATGTAGTTAATTTCTTCAGTTGTTAAATGTTCCATCGATAATAAGTTCTTCATCATGTGACCTCCATTAGGTTGTGTGTCATGAACGTCTATGTATAACGTTCGCTAAAATCAATTTCGCCTTGGCGTAATTGTTGCTGTCGCTACGTTAGCACTGCGCTTTCGCACAGATAAACAATGCGTCCGGAGGCTTTATCTTCATTCATCTCACCTTCAAGGGTGGGATGAATGAAGATAATAAAAGCCCCGCTGATGTCATCAACGAGGCATAAGGAGGCGTGACAAACCACAGCAGGCATCTATTCCTGCTTTAGCATGTCCACAACTTCCCTTTTTTTGCCTCTCTGGACAATTCATTAAAAGGTACTACTATGAATTTGTTTCTTGATTGTATGGTATTGGTTTTTCAGCTTCCTTCTTACCAGGTAGGATTGCGTTTAATAAAACACCGATTATAGCTGCTAATGCCATACCCTCTATACTTAATGATTCTGAAATCACAAACTTCGCTCCACCAATACCAATGACTAGAATAACAGAGGCAATCACTAAATTTCGACTATTGCCAAAGTCAATATGATTATCAACTAGCATACGTAACCCACTTGCAGCAATAATACCGAAGAGCAGGATCGAAACGCCTCCAAGTACTGATGTTGGAATCGTTGCAATTACTGCCATTGCTTGCCCGAAAAATGACAGTAAAATGGCGACAACTGCTGCACCTGCAATGACATACACGCTGTAAACACGAGTGATAGCAAGAACACCGATATTTTCACCATAAGTTGTTTTCGGTGGGCCACCAATTAATGCACTTATGAATGTACCCAGTCCATCACCTAACAGTGAACGATGCAAGCCTGGTTCTTTAATGTAATCTCGATTAACAACTTTGCCTAGAACTAATTGGTGACCAATATGCTCTGAAATGGTTACAATCACGATTGGCACCATTGTTAGAAGAAGCTTTGTTGTAATTTCGAAGTCATAATGAACACCTGGTATTAAAAAGTCTGGACTTGCAAAGAAGTTTGCTTTAGCAATTGGTGTGTAATCAACAATGCCGATAATCATCGAATAAATATAGCCTACAATTAAGCCAATTAAAATGGGCATTGTACTTAAAATTCCTTTAAAGAAAATCGTGAAAATGATCGCAGTAAATAATGTTACTAATGCAGCCGAGAAATGTAAGAAGCTGTATTCTCCATCTACATTCATCGCCATATTAACCGCTGTCCCTGATAACCCTAGACCAATAACCATGATTACTGGCCCTACCACAATTGGTGGTAATATTTTCATGATCCATTTATAGCCGCTCTTCCAAATGATAAGAGACACAATACCATACGTAATTCCGACTGCCATTGCGCCTATCATTGCGCTACCAACACCACCCGCTTTTGTGGCAATAATAATCGGTGCAATGAAAGCAAACGATGATCCTAAATAAGCCGGCACCTGGAATTTCGTTATTAATAAGAAGAATAATGTGGCAATTCCACTTGTTAAAAGGGCAATTGCTGGGCTAAGTCCAACCAACTGAGGCACTAGAATTGTTGAACCAAACATAGCAAACATATGTTGGAAACTTAATGTCACTAGTTGAAGTGTTGTTGGTTTATCCTTAATATCTAATACTGCATTTGACATGATGTTTCCTCACTTTGTAGTTAATCTTCTTTATAAAGAATGACGCAATCTTCTCCGTCTACTTCTTGTAAATTTACGATAATGCGCTCTGATCCAGATGTTGGTACGTTTTTACCAACATAATCGGCTCTAATTGGTAGCTCTCTATGACCTCTGTCAACAAGGACGGCTAGTTGAATTTGAGCAGGTCGCCCTAAATCCATGATTGCATCTAATGCCGCGCGTACAGTCCGTCCAGTATATAAAACATCATCCACAAGAATAATCTTTTGATTGACAACAAGATAATCAATATCAACTTGTTCAACATGTGCCTGTTCGTTAGCATGCTTTGTCGATAAATCATCTCGATATAAGGTGATATCTAGCTCCCCTGTACGAATCGGTTTACCTTCAATTTTTTCAATTCTTTCTGCAAGTCGTTTTGCAAGAAAAGCACCTCGCGTTTTAATGCCAACTAAAATACATTCATCAATCCCTTTATTGCGTTCAATAATTTCATGAGCAATACGTGTTACTGCTCTTGCCATGGATGGGCCATCTATTAGCTCATTTTGTGCCATATACGTTTCCTCCTCCCTACTAGTTGATTGGTCATGTGTCCATAAAAAAACCTCTCGAGGCGAATAGCCTGAGAGGGTTGAATACGTGTTTAAAAGACATGTTGAATAATTTGCAGCACAAATTATTTGCAACACGATCACATGTACCTTCTCAGCCTCTCTGGACTGCCATTAAAGGTGAATATTTTGTTTTGTAGTTCATTCACTTTCGTTAGTATAGACCTTCTTTTACTAAACGTCAATGCCTATTTCTTAATTCATTTAATAATTGTTCATAATCAGCAGGGAGTGGTGTTTCAAACTCTAAATATTCACCTGACGTAGGATGATCGAAGCCTAAAATACCTGCATGTAAAACTTGTCCTCCAAAATCTATTGTCTTTTTCGGACCATATTTTGGATCACCCACAAGTGGATAGCCAATATAATTCATATGCACACGGATTTGATGAGTTCGTCCTGTTTCTAAACGACATTCTACAAGCGTATAGTCACCAAAACGTTCAATGACTTGGAAATGGGTTACGGCATGTTTGCCATTATCTACAACTGCTTGCTTTTGACGATCCTTCTGGTCACGTCCAATCGGTGCATCAATTGTTCCTTTATCATGTGCAATATGCCCGTGTACAAGGGCAGTATACTTACGTGTTACAGTTTTATTGACTAGCTGATTGACTAATGATTCATGAGCTGCATCATTTTTAGCCACCATTAATAATCCCGATGTGTCCTTATCAATGCGGTGAACAATACCTGGGCGCAAAACACCGTTAATGCCTGATAAATCCTTACAGTGATACATTAAACCATTAACGAGTGTTCCTGTCATATGTCCAGGCGCTGGATGTACAACCATACCCTTAGGCTTATTCACCACAAGAACGTCTGCATCCTCATAAACAATGTCAAGTTTTAAGTTTTCAGCAATGACATCTAATGGCTCTGCTTCTGGAACATCAATTTCAACCAAATCTCCTGCTTTTACCTTATACTTCGCCTTAACTGTCTCGCCATTTACTTTGACAATGCCGTCTGTAATCCAATTCCCAATTTGTGTGCGCGACCATTCTGATTGCACACTTGAAAGTGCCTTATCAATGCGCTCTCCCTGCTGCTGTTCTTCCATTGTATATGCTACTTGCGTCATTGTTTCACCTGTTTCTTTTCTTTTTTATCTTCAGCAATTAAGCCAATCATTAAAATGACAACAGCTATTGTTAAAGCTGCATCCGCAATATTAAAGATTGGGAAATCATAATTAATAACTGGAATTAATACATCCACAAAATCGACCACTTCGCCTCTAAATAAACGGTCAATAAAATTACCAATAGCTCCACCTAATAAAAACATTAAGCCTACTTGAAAGACTGGCTTGCCCTTTGCTTCTTTATGATAAAAATAGATGATTGCACAAATCACGCCTATTGTAACAATGCTAAACAACCACATTTGTCCCTCTAGCATTCCCCATGCTGCTCCTCTATTTCGATGAGATAATATCCCAAGCCATGGGTCCCATACTGCAATTCGTTCACCAAACTCCATATTTTTGACAATTAGCCATTTAGTCCATTGATCTAAAAGGATGACAAATGCGGCCAGTCCATAGTACTTATACACAAACATTCCTCCGTTCACTCAACATCTAACCTATTCTACCATAACAGCCCATCACAGAATAACTAATATAGCATGAAATTATACAAACGCCTGCTGAATGAAGATCAACAAAAAAAGCTATACCTAATTACTTTATAAAGTAATTGGATATAGCCAATTTAAATTAGACAGTTTCAGATTCTTTTGAATGCACACGCTTCATAAAATCATTTACATCCGCAGGTACTCTTCGGTCTAATACAGACACAATGATTACTGAAAGGAAGCCAACTGGTACTGTCACAATTCCAGGTATTTTAAACTGCAGGAAGCTTGGTAATGTCCCTGGTAGAAAAATCATCCACATGGAAACACCAAGTCCAATTAGTAAACCTGCAATCGCTCCTCTTTCTGTCATTCCTCTCCACCAAATACCTAAAATAAATATTGGTGTAAAGGTACTCGCGGCAACAGTAAAGGCTAGTGCTACTAAATGACCAATAGATGCATCCTTTACAAGTAAGCCCAAAGCGCCATAAATAATGCCTAATATAACAATGGAAACCTTCGCTGCGATTACTCGTTGTTTTTGCGTAATATCTTTTTTCATAATCGTTGCATATAAATCATGTGCCAGTGCGCCTGAACTTGTAATGAATAACCCTGATAAGTTAGAGAATATGGCTGCAAATGCCCCCGCTATAACAAGTCCAAGAAGCCACTTTCCGCCTAATGCAAGTGCTGTTGTAGGAATAACCATATTGTTACCACCCAGCACTAAATCACGCATTACTTCTCCACTTGCTGTACCAGAGATAAAAATAGCTCGACCTACAACACCTAAGAATACAGCTAATAAGAAAAACGTACTGGCAATTCCAATTGCCATTAACGCCGATTTACGAGCTGCCCTGGCACTTGGATTTGTATAAAATCTTAGTAAAATATGAGGCAGACCAATTGTTCCTAATGCTAACCCTATTGTCATACTTATGGTTTGCCAAAATGTTGGGAAATAGAAGCCTGTCCCAGTCCAAGCCGCCCCATCAAAATTAACATCTTTTCCATCTAGCGCATATGGTGAAGTTCCCGTAATTGGGCCGCTAAATGAATTAATTGCTGCTAAAATCTTATCGTAATGTAACCCACTATACATTGCAGCAATTAGCATAACTACAAATGCACCAAGACGAATCCAAAGTTCTAGTGCCTGATTAATCGTAGTTCCTTTCATACCACCTATACCAACATAGAAAATCATTACTACGCATGTAAAGATAATGCCAAATTCATATGAAGTACCAAAGAACATGCTTAAAATTTGCGCAGCACCTAATAACTGCGGGGCAGCATAGAAACCGGAAATTGCTAAAACAACCGCTACTGCAACTAGTCGAGCTCGTTTACTATGAAAACGATAGGCTAAAAAATCGGCAACAGTAAATGCACCAAAACGTCTTAATGGACCAGCTACGAAAATAGCTAATAGTGTTAAACCGATAGAGAAACAAAATGCATAATAGGCACCATCATACCCCAATTGGAAGGTTAGTCCAGCTATCCCAAGAAACGTTGCTGCACTTAAATAATCCCCGCCAATTGCCGAACCATTTGTAAACCATCCGAAGCTACGCCCCCCAACGAAGAAATCGGATGCGGTTGTATTTTTTTTCGTTAAATACGTAATATAGACAATTGTTCCCATTAAAGCAATGGTCATAATCATTTTCGGTTCCAATAGAGCTTTCATCATTCAGCATTTCCCCCCAGACCTACTTATTAGCTATTTCATACTTCTTTAGGCGTTTTTCATACAATGTTGTATGGACATAAGCAATAATAAAAGCCATGGCCATCATAATGACAGTTGTGTAAAACCATGTAACCGTCATTCCACCCCAAATTTTCTTAAATGCAAACTCTGGAGCGAACCAGTTCATAATCGGAATACTAAAAATTAAAATAAAATAAAATACCGTTAAGCCAAAACCTGTAAGAAACTCATCTTTCATAATTTTGTTAGTTGTTGCATCTAGTGGTGGAAGATCCTTAATATCGATTGTTCCAGCTTCCACATACTCGTAATCACTACTTCCTACTTCAGCCATATGTCAACTCCCCCTTTTCTCTATACGTAAATAATTATCTGAAATTTCAAATTATTATTTACTACAATTATTCTATTCTATTTTGTTTATAATATAGTTACAAAATATTGCTGTATTAGTACAAAAAAATGCTATTTTAAGTTAAAATACTTTTATCGTTGTATATTTATAACAGAAGGGAGCTGTTACCATTTTAAATATTGTTTGGTATATCGAAAGTTCCGTAGAAAAACAACAGATGAACAACTGGCTAGAAGAATATCTACCGAATACCTTTATTAACTGCAATCAGCCCAATACAAAGGGTGTCGCAATCTTTGTCTATGATATTAATCACTTATTTGATTGGGTAAAGGTAAATCGCTTAAAAAGAAATTATCCTAATAGTTTAATCGTTCCTATTGTTGCAGAACACCTTACCTACTCAACTGGAATAGCGATTGAATTAAATTTATCGGCATTGCTTATAAAACCGTTACAGAAATCAAAATTCATCAGAATTGTTAAAAAGCTTTATACATCATATAAGGAAAAACAAGCAAGCACACTTACCATGCTTGAGTTGTCACAGCAAATTTCACAAGATCATACCTCACCATTCAGAGAAGCCTTTTTAAAACGTCTTATTCGTGGAGAAATTGAAAATGAGCAGGAAATTATTCAATCTGCCTCCTTTTTATCAAAGGATTGTATCCCAAATATAGTTTTTTTAATTCAAGGCTATATTGATATAAATGAAAATCGAAGTATTCCTCATGATGCAAATAGTGTTATAACCAATATGTTTCGCCAAGGTTTTGCGGATAAAGCCTCTCTTTCCTTTTTAAATTTTGAACGATATTTACTGCTGCTAATGCGTATACCAAATGAAATTACTTCGTTTAAGCATTGGACTGAAGGTGTAGCCTCTCTCCATGAGGTAATTGAAGACCTAAAAAAGGAGTATTGTATCCATCTATTTATGGGGATAGGAGGTGTCTTTCATGATCCCATGCAGGTGAAGGAATCCTATAGCCAAGCTCGTAAGGCAAGGAGAAAACCACCTGTTGAGAATATACATGCAAGGTTTTATGAAGACTTAACAGAACAGGAACAGCTTCAAAAGGCCATTCTATATATTGAAGAGCATTATGATGAGCAAATTACCATCAGTGATGTTGCCAAATATATAAATTTTAGTGCGACGCATTTTAGCAGATTATTTAAAAAGGAGACTGGTCGCAATTTTGTCGACTATGTAGCCTTTACACGTATCATTAAAACATTGCCTTTTTTAAGAAAATATGACTATACCATTGAGAAAATCTCCTCCATCTGTGGCTTTAACACACCAAATTATTTCAGCCTGACCTTTAAAAAATATGTAGGCATTTCCCCAACAGACTACCGCAACACGAAGGAAATATTATTTAAGTAAAAAAGTGCATTCACGCCCATCATCATGTTTCATCAAGTGACATAACTAGTAGACTAGGTTAGTCCAACTATTATTCAACACGAAAGACAGGCCACAACCAGTAAAGGGCGAGAATGCAATTCCATATACATACTCATTTTACATGCAAAAAAACGCAAGCCCCTTATTTGGGAGACTTGCGTTTTCTTCACAATTAAAGCCTGTTTTTAAGCGTAATATTTTTCTACAACTTCCGCACAGCGCGCACAAACTGTTGGATGGGCTTCGTTTGCACCAACTGATTCAGAAATTGACCAACAGCGCTCACATTTTTCTCCTGTTGCCTTTTCAACAACAATTGATGCATGCTCAAGTACTAGCGCATCTGCTGGTGCCTTATCAATAGAGGCTACCTCAAAGGCTGAAACAATAGAAAGCTGAGCAAAATCAATGCTTGCATCATTCAATAATGCAGCAACATCCTCTTTAGCATACACCGTTACTTTTGCTTCTAAAGATTTACCAATTGTTTTTGCATTACGAGCTTCTTCTAATGCTTTTAGAATATCGTCACGAACATCTATAATTTTCACCCATTTTGCACGTAAATCCTCGAAATTCTCTTGTACATCAACTTCAGGGAAATCTGTTAATTGTACAGAAGCCTCTTGTACTACACCTTGCGCATGTAAGTAAGACCACATCTCATCTGTTGTATGAGGAATAATCGGTGTCATTACTTTTACTAACGTCATTAATGTATCATAAATCACCGTTTGCATTGCACGACGATCTTTGTTGTCAGTGCCTTCAATGTACACAACATCTTTTGCAATATCTAAGTAGAATGAAGATAACTCTACAGCAACAAAGTTATTAACAGCATGATATACAGCTGCAAAATCATAGCGATCATAGGCAGCATGTACTGTTTTTAGAACATCTTGTAGGCGCATATAAACGTATTGATCCATTTCACGAAGATCTGCATAGGCTACTCGATCCTTTGTCGGGTCGAAATCAGCTACATTCCCATGTAAGAAACGGAATGTGTTTCGGATTTTACGATAAACCTCAGATACTTGTTTTAACATATCCATCGAGATACGAACATCACCAGTATAATCAACAGAGGCAACCCATAAACGAAGAATATCAGCTCCGTATTGATCCATAACCTTTTGTGGAATAATGACATTTCCTAATGATTTACTCATTTTGCGTCCTTCTCCATCTAGTACGAAACCGTGTGTTAATAGTCCCTTATATGGAGCGTAGCCGTTAATAGCCACAGAAGTAATTAAAGAAGAGTTGAACCAGCCTCGGTGTTGGTCAGAGCCCTCTAAATATAAATCAGCCGGATATTTCATTCCACGTTCTACTAGCACGCCTTGATGTGATGACCCTGAATCAAACCAAACATCCATAATGTCGTTCTCTTTTGTAAATTCACCGTTCGGGCTACCTGCGTGTGTAAAGCCTTCAGGTAATAGTTCTTTAGCTGTTTTTTGGAACCAGATATTTGAGCCATGCTTACGGAACAACGTAGAAACATGAGCAATTGTTTCAGGTGTAATGATTGGCTCTCCATTTTCAGCATAGAAAATTGGAATTGGCACACCCCAAGCTCGTTGACGGGAAATTACCCAATCTCCACGATCACGAATCATATTGAAAAGGCGTGTTTCTCCCCAAGCTGGCGTAAACGTAGTTGCTTTAACAGCCTCTAGTAACTCACCACGGAATGCTTCAACAGATGCAAACCATTGCGGTGTTGCACGATAAATAACTGGTTTCTTTGTACGCCAATCATGAGGATATGAGTGCGAAATAAAACCAAGGCTTTCTAATGCGCCTACTTCCTTTAGCTTTTCTGTTATTAGTTTATTGGCATCATTATAAAATACGCCCTCAAAACCAGGTGCTTCATCTGTATAACAGCCACTATTATCAAGCGGACTAAGAATGCCTAAGCCATATTGTTTACTAATGTAATAATCATCTTCCCCGTGTCCAGGCGCTGTGTGAACACAGCCAGTACCTGCGTCAGCAGTAACGTGTTCACCCACCATCACAAGAGATTCACGATCATAGAAAGGATGCTGAGCGACAATACGATCTAATGTCTCACCCTTCACTTCTTGAATAACCTCGTATGCGTCCCATCCAAGGGCATTCGCCACTGTTTCTAATAAATCTTTTGCAATAATAAATTTTTTATCTGCAACTGCAACAACTACATACATAAATTCAGGGTTCACAGAGATCCCTAAGTTTGCTGGAATTGTCCAAGGCGTTGTTGTCCAAATGATAAATTTTGCATCTGCTGGTACGACACCTTTAGCATCTTTAATAGCAAAGCTTACATAAATAGAAGGTGATTTAATATCCTTATATTCGATTTCCGCTTCTGCAAGTGCAGATTCAGAAGAAGGAGACCAGTAAACTGGCTTTAAGCCTTTGTAAATATAGCCTTTTTCAGCCATCTTCCCAAATACTTCAATTTGGCGAGCTTCAAATTCTGGTTTTAAAGTAATGTATGGATTTTCCCAATCTCCACGAATACCTAAACGACGAAATTGAGCACGTTGGTTGTCAATTTGCTCATATGCATATTCTTCACATAGTTTTCGGAAGTCCGCAACAGACATCTCTTTACGCTTTACACCTTTGTTTGTTAAAGCTTGCTCAATTGGTAAACCATGCGTATCCCAACCAGGAATATAATTTACATGATAACCATTCATAGAGCGATGGCGTGTAATCATGTCTTTTAGCACTTTATTTAGTGCATGACCGATATGAATATCACCGTTTGCATACGGAGGGCCATCATGAAGTACATATTCAGGTCGTCCTTCAGTACGCTCCATCTGTAATTTGTTAATGTCCATGTCATTCCATTTTTCTTGCATTTTTGGTTCATTTGCCGGTAAGTTTCCTCGCATTGGGAAATCTGTTTTCGGCATTAATAAAGTATCCTTATATTCAACCATGCTTCCATTCCTCCTTTTAATTTTACACACTTAGAACAAAACAAATGCATTAAGGCGTTCATATACATATGACAGCTCTTGACGAATTCAACAAGTTTTAGCCCTTTTTTAATCACTTACGATTAAACGTAAGAAAAATAGCTGCTCGCTGTGAATTTTAGCAAATAAAAAAAGCCTCTCAATCCCACTAAGGGACGAGAAGCTTATACTCGCGGTACCACCCTACTTGTAGCACAAATTTGTACTACCTCTTTAAGCACGTTAACGTTGTGCATCACGAAATAACTTACTTTCATTCAGTTATTTAGCTCTGAAGTGATGTTCATTGTTATTTGCTTGTTTGGGCTCACACTATCCCCAAATCGCTTTGCTACGCCTAACAAATACTGTCTTCGTCTCTGCCTGTATGCATATCTGTTCAAAATAATTACTATTTCATTAGTATATGAAAATCAAACAATCACGTCAAGTTTCACTTATTGCGCTCATACGCCACGCAATAATAGCACTAAAAAAGCTATTAAAGTTGATCGGATTCCTGTGCTTCATCCACAGATGCTTGAATTTCTGTTAAATCTATATCATATTGCAGCAAATGATCCCAGTCATCTGCATTTAGTAAATCAAGCTGTGCCTCTACAAGCATTTTAAATCGATTACGGAATACCTTGGATTGCTTTTTTAGCTCATCAATCTCAATTGTTACTTTTCGAGCCTTTGATAAAGCTTCATTCAAAATACGATCAGCATTTTTCTCCGCTTCTTTCACAATAAGCTTTGCCTCTTTTTGTGAATTTCTTCGCACCTCATCGGCAGCTTCCTGTGCCACAACAATTGATTTTTGTAGGGTTTCCTCTAAGGTGTTAAAATGCCTTGCTTGCTCTAAGGCCATCTCTAGCTGTTTGTCGACATCCTTTTTTTCGCGTAATAAAATTTCATAATCTTTGATAATTTGATCTAAAAATTCGTTTACCTCATCCTCAGCATAGCCCCTGAAGGACTTTGTAAACTCCTTATTATGTATATCAATAGGTGATAATGGCATACGATCCTTCTCTCCTTTACATGTACATTCGTATTTTCTATTATACAATTGTTCCGACAACTTAGCAGTAAAAATTAATGAATTTCACTTGATTTTCAACCTTTTTGGGTCAAACGTCCGACTTGCAAACGGATTTTATCTTTTTTTGTACGTCCTTCAGTCATTAGAATTTTTACTCGGCCACTACCTCGTATAGATAAAATATCCCCTTCTTGTAATTCAAAAGCAACTGTATCTCGCTCTGTCCAATTGACACGAACTTTATTACCTGTAATTAAAGCCTGTGCCTTTTGACGAGAAACCTTTAAAATTGTTGCGATAATAACATCTAATCGCATGGAAGTAACCGTGTGAGACTCCTCTAGCCATTCATCCTCATTTGCTAGAAGTGGCTCCGTCTCTTTCATGGATTCCACATGCACTTTTACCTTGCCAATGCCAGTTAAATGTAAACGAACATACTCCGCTATCTCATTCGCTACTACAAACTGGACATGGTGTTCATCAACACGGATATCACCAAATTTACCTCGATTTAACCCCAATGATAATAATGCACCAAGTACATCTGGATGACGCAACTGTACAAATTTTATAGGATATTGAATGGTAAATGCCGTAAGCTGAAAATCTTCCTCTACAGGCTCAAAATAAGTTGGGTAAATGAGCATTCTTTGCCTTTCTGCTTCATTAAAAAGTCCCGCACTAGCCATTTGCAATGTGTCGTATTGTCCAATAATGGCGTTTACGATAAAGCGCTGACGAGGATCTAGAAAATCAGTGAGCTTTGGCGCGTAGCGGTCCTCCACTTCTCGCACCCAATTCACCACTTGTTCAATAAAAGGCTGTTCTTCTTTCCTAAAATGTTGTATTAAATGCTCCATTTGACTCCACCTCTATTATCTCTCTTTTACTAGTACAATTTCATTGGTACTTTCATGTTTCGTAACCACAATTTAGTTAAAAATGATGTCATTTGTTAGTATTCCCTAAAATAAAAAATCCCCACCATTGTGAGGATTTCTTTTACATAAACATAAAATAAATTTTTTGAATGACAATAATAACTCCTCTTTGAATAAAATTAAGGACAAAAATTGCCACTAAAGGAGAAACATCAATCATGCCAATTGGCGGAATAAATCGTCTAAAGATACCAAGATAAGGCTCACATACATTTGCCAGTATGCGTCCAATAGATGAATTTTGAGCAGCAGGTACCCAAGACATTAAAATATATACTATTAACATTAGTGAGTAAATATCAAATGCTAGTGATACAAACCTCAAAATATATAAAAAAGTCATATAAACTACAATCCTCGCTATTAATTATCGTCTAAAATAAAATTTGAAATTTCGCCGGAAACTTCTACATTATCAGGTGTACATAAGAAGATATCTTTACCGATTCTTTGGATATCCCCGCCAAGAGCATAAACTGTGCCACTTAAAAAATCAATAATTCGTACGCCTTGTTCACGTTCAATTCGTTGTAGATTGACGATTGTTGCACGTTTGTTTTTTAAATGTTCAGCAATATCCTGTGCTTCAGCATAGACTCTAGGCTCTACTAATACAACCTTAGCCCCTTTTGAGTTCATGGCCGCCTGCAAGCTGACAATGTTGTTTACAGGTGCTGCACTCTGTGGAACAATTTCATGGATGGGTGCCTTCCGCTCTTTCATAACTTTTTTAGGTTTTACTGATTGAAACGGTTGCTGTTGATGTACGGGTTGTTGCTGTTGAATAGGAGCTTGCGTGATTTCTTCTTCTAATTCTTCCTCTAGATAAAAGAAGTTTTTAATTTTATTTTTCATGCTCATCCTGTTCCCCTCTTTCATTTCCAACAAGAGCCGTTCCGACTCGAACGAATGTAGCCCCTTCCTCTACCGCAATTTCAAAGTCATTAGACATGCCCATTGATAACTCGGTACAAGGCGCGTGTACGAATCCCTGCTCGGCTATTTGCTGTTGACATTGTTTTAATTGCTTAAAAACAGTGCGAATGATCTCATCATCATCTGTATTAGGTGCCATCGTCATTAAACCAACTACTTGAATTTTAGTAAAACTTGCTAATGATTGAACAAATGGCAGGGCTTCCTCAATCGTTAAACCATGTTTTGATTCCTCACCTGATACATTAATCTGAACAAAGCATTTTACAGGTTTGTCTGCTCTTTTTTCGATTTCTTCTGCTAAACTTAATCGATCCAATGAATGTAAATAGTCAATATTGTTAATCACTTGCTTTACTTTACGTGTTTGTAAAGAACCTATATAGTGCCAATTTACATTCGCTTGAATTGCTTCTATTTTTCGATTTAAGCCCTCAGGACGGTTTTCTCCTAAATGAAGAAGTCCTGCATCGATTGCTTCTTGTGTTCGTTCAACTGAAACTTCTTTTGTTACTGCAATAATTTGAACTTTCCCAGTTTCCCAATTTGATCGTTTTTGGGCTGCATGAATAAGGTCATTGATTTTGTTTAAATTTGTTAAGATTTTTGTCACTATTTTCCCCAACTTTACAACAATAGTTTCCTTTATTGTAACAAGCAATGCCTGAATTATCAATGAATAGCCTGACCTAAGTGAAAGGACATTTGCATTATTCATAGAAAATTAAAGTAGCTTGACTCTAAATAGACAACAAAAATTAAGATAATGCTTTTACTAAAATAACATCTTTCCCAACCACAAGTACATCTTTCATGTATACCTTTCTAACAGAATCTTCACCTCGAAAAAGGCCCAGATATTTTCGAGGCTCTGCTATCATAAACGCTGTCACATAGCCTGTTTCTTTTGAAACTTCTGCATCTACTACAAATCCTAAAAAACGCCCATTACCTGCTTCAATAACCTCTTTTTGTTGTAACATTGAAAAACGCATTATACCCCTCCTGTAACAATTACTTTATGACATCCACTAGTATCTTCATCAAAGTATGCTGTCACTTTATATTTATGGTATGTATTGTTAGCTAGTTGAATGAAGATAAAATGCGCACCGAAAGCTCTGGTGCGCATTGTTTACTACTTATAATCTTTTTGCATTGTTTCAATCGCATTTTTTTCTAGACGTGAAATTTGCGCCTGTGAGATTCCCAATTCTTTTGCTATTTCTGTCTGTGTCTCGCCATAATAAAAGCGCTTGGCAACAATCATTTGTTGTCGTTCATCTAACTTTTGCAAACTTTCCTTCACCGACACGTAGGCAACCCATTGATCTTCAGATACATCATCATCACGTAATTGATCCATCATATAAACAGCGTCTCCACCGTCTGAATAAATAGGCTCTTGTAAAGAAACTGGATCTTGAATGGCATCTAAAGCAAATAAAACATCTTCCTTTTTCATGTCAATCATTTCTGCAATTTCTTCAATGGTTGGTTCTCGTAAATTGTCAGTTATCCATTGCTCTTTTGCCTGCATTGCTTTATACGCAATATCTCTTAAAGAACGAGAAACACGTAACGCATGATGATCACGCAGATGGCGACGAATTTCACCAATGATCATTGGTACAGCATATGTTGAAAATCGCACATTATGCTTTAAATCAAAATGATCGATGGCTTTCATGAGGCCAATGCAGCCTACCTGAAATAAATCATCTGCCTGTTCACCCCTATAGGCAAATCTACCGACAATACTGAGCACTAACCTTAAATTGCACATCACAAGCTCTTCTCTAATCTCAGTTTCTCCTGCTTGTAATCGGATGAAGAGTTCCTTCATTTCCTCGTGCTTTAAAATTGGCAAAGTCGATGTATCTAAGCCGCAAAGATCTACTTTAGTTCGCATATTCGATTCCTCCGGATGTTATTCTCTGACTAAACCGTGACATCAGTTTGTCCGAGAGAAACGAGAATATGCACAAAAGCTACGACCAATTTTAGGTAGGTTAATTTTCCCTCCCTACGATATAGGCTGATTTAAATTTTCACGTAAATCTTGAATAATTTTCTTTTCTAATCGGGAAATATAAGATTGTGAAATCCCTAAATGATCTGCAACTTCTTTTTGTGTCATTTCAATTTTACCGTTGAGACCAAAGCGACATTCCATAATATATCGTTCACGCGCACCTAGTAAATTAATGGCATGAAACATATGCTGACGCTCTATTTTCTTTTCTACATTATCTAAAATAATATGCTCTTCTGTGCCTAAAATATCAGACAATAGTAATTCATTGCCATCAGCATCAGAATTAAGTGGTTCGTCTAGCGAAACTTCACCTTTCATGCGACTTGTTTTTCGTAAATGCATGAGAATTTCATTTTCAATGCAACGTGAAGCATACGTTGCAAGCTTAATATTTTTATCCGTATTGAACGTTTCAATTGCCTTAATTAAACCGATGGAGCCAATACTGATTAAATCCTCGATCGGCGTACCCGTATTATCAAAACGTCTAGCAATGTAAACAACAAGACGTAAATTACGTTCAATTAGTGTGTCTCTAGCTCGTAAATCACCATTCATAAAGGATGCAATGACTGTAACTTCTTCTTCTCGACTTAGTGGCACTGGCAATGAATCATTTCCCCCTATATAGTACGTTTCACGACTCCGAAACTTACTCCATAATTTTTTCAAGCTAGCAAGTAGCCTAAGAAGCAATAGTTCTCCCCCTCTATGAGTTATTTGAAAGCGCTGAAAAATGTAAAATTGCTGCTGTGCTATGTGGAAAATTTTTAGCCTTCTTTGTTAAAACGATATATTCATTTGTTTTCACTTGTAGGGGCTCCCCCTTTATTTGCCACTCATTAAAGCGAAAACCCAGGACAACTGATTGTTGTTGTACTGTATTGACATGAATAAACCGTATTAAACGCTGATAATCTTCTGAAAACATGGATACATTATACGGATCCGTTTCTTGCCATTCTACTAATGATTTGCAAAATGCTATCGGCAAATGTGGCTTTAACGCTTTATAAGAGACAAAGTGAACTGGTTTTCCTGATAGTGGTTCAATTGCTTGATTTCCCGTATCTACAAACGCAGAAAGCGGTATCGTAACATCAAAAATTGTTAAAATTGTATCAAAAACAAACTGACCACTTAAGCGCTCAAGCTTTACAAATCCCCATTGCTTATAAAAAGCAACTAGGTTACCAACAGCTAATAGTAGGCAAATAATGATAAAATGGACAACAGAAAGATTTTTTAAATAGGGTTGTAATGCTGTAAGCAACCCTCCAATAATAATTGTTGCTGTTAAAACAATTGGCCCTTGTTTTTGAAAGCTTCGAAGTTTAAAGTGAAAAGCTATGCCAATTAATAGAACAAAGCTCAGCAATGTTGTCCACAGCAATTGACCACCAATTACAGCTACAAAACTACTACAAATCGAACTCATTAATAATCTTGTATTCTTTACAAAAACCCCTGTTACTTTTGCCGTAAACGTGAGTATCGCTAGATTAAATAGCGTATTAATGAGCACCAGCCATTCTCCATACATAACAGCCGCCTCCTACTTACAAAGTTAGCATATTATACTCACAAATATTGTCAAACAATCGCATCATTTCCTAAAAATCTTTTGACAAAATACATGGTTTCCTTACACATTTGAACAACTTTACAGACAAATATAAAAAGCTCGTATTCTACATAAGTAAAATACGAGCTTTTAAGAAGTAAGATACTATCCACGATTTTTACGATTACGTAAAAACGCTGGTACCTCTAGCATATCATCTTGACCATATTGTTGTTGATTTTGTCGAGGTTGCTCTTGCTGAACATGCATGTCTTGACGTTGTTCGCGAATAGGTGCTTGCTGTTGCTGTACAGCCTGTCTATTTGTATTTAACGAAGGTCTTGTAGTATTGCGCTGTTGTTGTAATGCTTCTTCTGAGAAACCAGTCGCAATTACAGTTACAATAATTTCATCTTTTAGATTTTCATTAATAACAGAACCGAAAATCATATTTACCTCTTCATCTGATGCTGAAGCTACAATATCTGCCGCTTCTTGAACTTCGAATAAGCTTAAGTTTGAGCCACCAGTAATATTCATCAGGACACCTTTAGCGCCATCAATTGAAGATTCCAGTAAAGGACTTGAAATAGCTTTCTTCGCTGCTTCTGCAGCACGATTTTCACCTGTAGCAATACCAATCCCCATTAACGCAGAACCTTTGTTAGACATGATTGTTTTTACATCTGCAAAGTCTAAGTTAATAAGACCTGGTGTAGCAATTAAATCGGAAATACCTTGTACACCTTGTCGTAAAACATTATCTGCTTCACGGAAGGCCTCTAACATTGGCGTAGATTTATCGACAATTTGTAGCAGCTTGTCGTTCGGAATAACGATTAAAGTATCCACAGATTCCTTCATGCCGCCAATACCGCCGATAGCTTGCGTTTGTCGCTTACGACCCTCAAACGTAAATGGTCGTGTAACAACACCAACAGTAAGTGCGCCTAAATCGCGAGCAATTTGTGCAATAACTGGCGCTGCACCAGTACCAGTTCCTCCACCCATTCCAGCTGTTACAAATACCATATCCGCTCCACGTAGAACCTCTTCTAATTGTTCACGGCTTTCTTCGGCAGCTTTTTTTCCTACCTCAGGATTTGCTCCTGCACCTAAACCACGAGTAAGTTTTGCTCCAATTTGTAGCTTCACTTCTGCTTTTGATAAATTTAATGCCTGTGCATCTGTGTTTACTGCGATAAAGTCTACACCTTGTACACCATGTTCTATCATTCGATTGACAGCGTTGTTACCGCCGCCACCAACACCAATAACCTTTATTACTGCAAGTTGATCAACACTTGTATCAAATTCTAACATTTCTTTTTCCTCCCACGGTAACTCGACTCTGTATCATTCATTACGCATTCAAGATCAATTATGCCTCGGTATAATTGCGTCCGAAATCGGCTTTGTCCTTAGGCCTGCACGAGGGCCGACACGATGTCGGTCATTTCGGTAATGCCACAGGACGTGGCGTTTTTACCGATGCAGGTCAGTTAGCCTTTATCGCATAGCTGCGATGATTTTAGGCTAACATCCTCTAAGAACTCCTCGATTCCGTGACATCCGCCGGAGGCATTAACTTCTTTTTTGGACATCTGCTGAAAAGTAGCTTAAATCCGAATTTATCTCACCACCTATAGAGGTGGAGACTTCTGTAGCTGACGCTTTGCTTTCGCTACAAAAGAGATTTACTGAAAGAAGTTAATCAAAAAACTTATCAAATAATTTTTTTGCTCTACCGATTACGCTTCCTTTTGATTCTGAAGGCGAAGCATATTCTTGCTTCTTAGGTGTGGCTGTTGGAGATCCTACAACCGCATATTCAATAGGTTGCGTATTCGTACCTTTTCCGTAAAAATCATCTTCTAAATAGGCGTAACGAATAAGTCCAACTGCCGTCGTAAATGAAGGCTCCCTAACGCCAATATAATCGGGTGTATATATTCTAACACGGGTTTGTAAAATCTGACGTGCCAGTTGAGCAATACCTTCAAGCTTTGCAACACCACCCGTTAAAACAACACCGCCAGGTAAATCACGAACACCAAGACGTGCTAACTCGTCAATCACTAACTCAAAAAGTTCTTCTAAGCGCGCACCTATTATTTCGGATATATAGCGTTGACTGTATTGATCAGTTGAATCTGTTCCAACAATTGGTACTTCGAAGATTTCATCATCTGATGCGTCATCATAAAAGGCATGTCCAAATTGATGTTTAATTTGCTCAGCCTGTTCTGTTGGTGTTTTTAAAACGATTGAAATATCTTTCGTAATATGATCACCGCCAATTGGAATAACACCCGTATGTGTTAACAGTCCCTCTTCAAATACTGTAATAGTAGTTGAGCCTCCCCCTAGGTCAACAAAGGCTGTCCCTTGGTTTTTCTCATCCTCTGTAAGCGCAAAAAAGCCTGCTGCTAGCGGTTGCAAATATATTTCTCGTATACTTAGCCCTGCCCGCTCTACACAACGTAAAACATTGTGTAAAAGTGTTTTTGAAGTTGTAATCATCGTTGCATCCATTTCTAGACGAATTCCAATCATACCTCGTGGATCTTTAATTTCATCTAAGTTGTCCACAATAAATTGTCTTGGAATAATATTCACTAATTCACGTTCAGGAGGTATTGACATGACTTGTGCAGATTCCACCACTCTGTCTAAATCATCGTCTGTAATTTCTCTATTTTCACTATTTACAGCGACAACACCTTTAACTAGTTGTAACATCGTCTGGTTAGCTGGAACACCCAGAACGACTTCATTAATTTGAAAGCCAGTCATTCGTTCTGCTTGTTCGATTGCTTTTCGAATCGATTGAACTGTTGCATCAATATCAACAATTGCACCTTTTCGAACGCCATTCGATTTTACATTTCCGACGCCAATTACATGTAATTGTCCGTCACTCATTTCACCTATTAATACCTTGATAGAGGATGATCCTATATCAAGGGAAATATATAAATCTTGCTGATTCAATTCGCTGCACCTCCTTGAAAAATGCTCTTATTTTCATTCTATTGTAAATTTGGCATAATGTCTAAGCAAATCGAGTATTTTGCTCAATTTTTCTCTCATTCTGTGGAAGATTTCTTCTTTTTGTGACGTTTTTCATCTAGCTTAGTTAGTAAAATACGCCTAATTATTGCTATATTTTGGAATAAACGTACTCCGAAAGCGAAAATAGCTGCTAAATATAAATCTATTCCTAAATACACACCTAAAAAGGCTAAACCTGCAGCAAGAATTATATTAAAAAAGAAGCCCGACACAAAAACTTTATCATCGTAAACTTGTTGTAGTTGAGCACGTATACCGCCAAATAATGTATCTAAAGCTGCTAAAACTGCTATTGACAGATAATTTTCATAGATAGAGGGAATTTGTATATTTGTTAACAAGCCTAGGGCAAGTCCAAATATCAAACCTAAAAATGGTAGCCACATATTTTATTCTCCTTTTTTCACCTCTGTTAAATAATCATTTGTCAATGGCTGATCAAATGCTGGGATTGTTAATTGTTCAGTCGGCTCTTCAATGACTAAATTAAAATTATCTAAATAAAAGGAATCAATAAATGTTGAAGCCTGTAACGAATTGTACATTTTTTGAGCTTCCTTAAAAGAGCTTGTCCCAACATAAATTTCAAAAGAAGGTGATGATAGTGCTACACTATTCACAGTCGTTTTTCCATTTATATCTCGAATGGCTGTCGTATGTACAACGCGGTTTCCATCTATCGAAACACTAGCCGCATTGCTTTTAAACAAAGCATTCAATAGTTGAGTCAGCAAATCAGGTGAAATTTCTTGGATGTCATATCCCATTTCCACTAATTCTTGCGCTGGCTCTACCCGCATAACAACTCCTGGACCTGTGACTTCAGTTAAGCCTGCTTGGAGCTTTAAACGATTCAATGTTTCATCTAAAGCTGCTTGTAAACTTGCTTTTTCAGATTGCTCATAGCGACCCACTACTTCATTGAGTGAGCGAATTTCTGCTAATAATGTGGAATGTCTTTGCTTTTCTTCTGCTAATTCCTCTCTTATGGCCCAAATATCTCGTGTATCTCGCTCAGCTGGTTGTTGTATAGTATTGTACTGTACCGCTATCATCAAACCGATAATAAATAGCACGATCGTTATTCGGGTGTACATATTTTTTTTCAAAATAGCCCCTCCTAGACGTATCGTAACCCCCATAAATAACGCCTTAGATTTTGAATATGCAATTGCATGTAAAATCTGCAACTTCTCTGGAGGCTAATGTTGAAAATGATTAAACGTTAAACTAACTCTCAACCTTTACTTTTGTCATACTTAATTTCTGATTTTCTTCTAATGACACAACAATATTGTCATTTAATAACTGATCCACCACACCACCATTTAAATTTAATGAGGACACCAATGTTTGAGAATCACCGACAGCCTCAATAATAAATGGCGCAGGATGCTGCTTACCATCAATCGTAATGACGGGTCCATTACAACGTATATAGGAATTCGCTAGAACTCTTTGACCATTGATGGCAATTGCCTGTGCACCAGAAATTTTTAGCTCATTGAGCAATTTAAACACATGGCTTTCATGAACAATATAGTCATTAGGATTTGCAGATTTAGGATCATAATCACCATCTTGTAGTGTTATACGAATACCTTTTCCTTCTGCTGGTAAGTCACCTAATAATAATCGTAAATCCTCTGCTTCTTCAACAAGCTTTTTGTTAGCCTTTTCATCTGCAACAAATGATTTCTCATACTTGCGAATTTTTTCTTGCAGCGAATTTGCTTCTTCTGCTAGAACCTTATTTCGTTCTTGCTGGGTTATTAACTCCTCACGGTATGAATCCTCTTGCTCAAAAAGCTCTGAATCAATTGAACCTGCATTTCGGTTATCTTTTGCCTGATTGTATGAATAGCCAATAATAAATCCCATTGTTATACAAACAATTAGCAATTCAAATTGCTTCCTTGACAAAAAACTCCCTTTGCTATTCATTTGTTTGTTGCTCATCATTATTCACTTCCTGGTTAGCCGATTCTTCATCTTCTTTTCCACTTACATCAATGCTTATTTTGTTATATTCATCATTGTAAGGACGATAATATGAACCTACCTCTAAATCAATAACACCCTTTTCTAAATTACTAATTTGTGCCACAATTGAGGGGTAATAATTCAACTTATCAGCTAAAGTTTGAATAACAGCCCGTACTTCATATCCATCATTCATATAAAGTCTAACTGCATTAGGGTTTGTCTCATTACTGTTTGTATTGACTTGAGAAATTAAGGCTAATACTTCTGGCTTTAATTTAGCTAATTGCTCCACAAGCTTGTTGATCGTTTTTTCACCAGTTATGCCGATAAAAACAGGGGCATCAATTGGCACCTCATCACTAGCTTGCTCAAATCGCTTGCCATTTTCAAGTAAAGGATAATAGGTGCCATCACCAGCTAAGTATGCAACTTTTTTCCATTCCTTTATTTCTATTGTTACATCTCGTAGCCAGTTACGTTTAACATGTGCTTCCTTTACCCATTTATCCTTAAGTATTAACTTCTTAATATCGTTTACCTTAAAACCCCACATCGACTTTCCAGGAGCCAGAGTACTGGCCTGTAAATAATATTGTTCATCTGCTAAACGAGCACCGTTAACTGTAATTTTGTTGATTTTACTGTAAGGAGATTGAAAATAAAGGAGTACTGCTAACACGATAAAGAAAAGTAATATTAGCACTATAAATTTACGATTTGTACGCTTTTTTCGTCGCTTTTTTAGCGTAGGTATGCGATCTTCTATATCAATTACTTTCTCCAAAAAAGTACTCCTCCTTTATATTTATTTCGCTAATTGATAAATAATACCTATTATTAACCACATTGTTACTAAAGATGTTCCGCCATAGCTAATAAAAGGCAGTGTGACCCCCGTTACAGGAACTAAGCCAATCACTACAGATATATTTAGAAAAGCTTGCACAGTCAGCATTGTAACAAGTCCTATAATCGCGTAATAGGATGCTCTCGTTTTAGCTTGCACTGCAAATTTATAACCAGCATAAATCGCTAATACAAATAATGCTAAAATAACGAGACCACCAAGCAACCCAACCTCCTCTAAAATAATGGCATAAATAAAATCATTTTGAGGCTCCGGTAAATATAAAAACTTCTGTCTACTTTGTCCAAAACCATGACCAAAAATGCCAGCTGGTCCAATCGCCATTAATGATTGTACAGCTTGAAACCCACTTACCAAGGGGTCCGCCCATGGATCAAGAAATGCTTTAATGCGCGTTAATCGATATGGTGCAGTTGCAATCAATCCTACTAATCCTGCAACTCCTGCCACCATAAACATCCCATAAAGTTTTAATGGGTAGCCTGCTACAAAAAACAATAAAAAGACTGAGACCACTAATATAAATACTGAGCCAAAGTCAGGCTGTAGCATAATGAGAACCACTGGTAACACTAGAACGAATCCATGGCGCCAGTTAATAATTGGTGTACCGGTTTTATGCTGTGCTAATATATGACTCAAGTACACTATTACTGTAATTTTCGTAAGCTCTGCTGGCTGAATGGTTAATGGACCTACACCAATCCAGCTTTGCGAGCCATTTCGTACCAGTCCAATCCCAGGAATAAGTACAAGGACCAGTAAAATTAACGAAAAAATATAAGCCATTTTCCAAAAGGATTGCTCTCTTAAAATATTTAATCGAATGGTGATTAAAAATACGACAATGGCAACAGCAAAATACATACTTTGCTTCATATAAAACGGCATTTTTCCACTATAATGAACGGCACTCCAATAGGTACCTGCAGAATAGACGAAAATAATGCCGATTATTGATAGCATCAATGTTGTGACGAGCAATAAATAGCTTTCTTTCCCTCTCAGTACTGCCATCCTTCCAAGTCAAGTATATTCTAAAATAGTTACAGACTTATGACAGCTTCATTACAGCTTCAATAAAAACATCTCCCCGAATTTCGAAACTGTCATATTGATCCCAACTTGCACATGCAGGCGACAATAGAATAACATCACCCTCAGCTGACATCGGTGCCGCATAATGTACAGCATCCTCCACATTTTGTGCAATGATTGTTTGTTGTACGCCACACGACTTCGCAAATTCTACAAAGCGTAAGCCTGTTTCTCCAAACGCCACTACACCCTTGACATGCCCCATACATGGACGTAATTCCTCAAACGAATGACCTCGATCTAAGCCTCCTGCTAGAAGAATAACAGGTGCCTGAAATGCATCTAAAGCACTTTTTGTAGCTAAGCAATTTGTTGCTTTGGAATCGTTATAAATTTTTCTTCCATTCCATTCGCGTACAAACTGTGTACGGTGACGAACGCCACCAAATGTCGAAAGAATTTCTTCCATTTTAGCTTTATCACAACCAACTAAAATACATGCTGCTACTGCTGCTAAAATATTTTCTAAATTATGTTTACCTGGCAAAGCTATGATAGATCGATCCATATATGGTTCTCCCTGCCAGTAAATCGTTGTATCATCTGCACTAATTCCTTCAGTTGTACATCCCTTTGAACTAAATGGAACCTTATTTCCTTTTGATTTTGCAGCATAGCCCACAACAATTGGTTGATCTGCATTATAAATAAAATAATCATCCTCATCTTGATTACGAGTAACACCGAATTTTGCCTCTGCATAATTGTCAAATGTTCCATGATAATCAAGATGCGCATCATAAAGATTTGTTAGTATCGCTATTTTAGGTTTGAATGTTTTTGTCCCCATCAATTGAAACGAGGATAATTCCGTTACAATATTATTATCTTTCTGAGCTTCTCTTGCAACGCCACATGCAACTGTTCCAATGTTTCCAGCTATCAGTGGCTTTTTACCACCATTATTCAGCATGTCAAAAATCAAAGTTGTTGTTGTTGTTTTACCATTTGAACCAGTAATTCCAATAAACGGTGCTTCACTTATCAAATAGGCTAGCTCAATTTCCGTCCAAACAGGTATTTCTCGGCTAACGGCATCCGCTACAATTTTATTGCTATAAGGAATACCCGGATTTTTTACCACTAATTCAAAGCCTTCATCCAGTAGGTCCTCTGGATGGCGACCACAAATAACTGTTATTCCCTTTTGCAATAAACCCTGTGCATCTGGACTTTCATCAAATGGCTTTGAATCATTGACCGTCACAAAGGCGCCTAGTTCATGTAAAATTTCGGCTGCTGCCACACCACTTTTCGCAAGGCCTAAAACAAGTACCTTTTTATGTTGTAGATCTGTATAATTTTTCATAAGAACGCCTCCGATAAGACTGCAATCAATGCTACTGCTAAAGCGGTCGACCAAAAGACAAGGACAACTTTCCACTCTGACCAACCTGATAATTCAAAATGATGATGGATAGGACTCATTTTAAAAATACGTTTTTTACGAAGCTTAAAGCTACCTACCTGTAAAATAACGGATAATGTTTCAATCACAAACACTAATCCCACTAATAACAATAAGAATTCTTCTTTTATCAATACAGACACCATAGCTAAAGCTCCACCTAAGGCTAATGATCCTGTATCTCCCATAAATACCTTTGCAGGATTTGCATTAAACAATAGAAAACCTAATAGTGCACCTGTTACTGCAAATGCAAATAAAGCAATATCAGCTTGATCTTGGAACAGCGCAATAACTCCAAAGGCTGCAAAGGCAATAGAAGCTGTACCCGCCACAAGTCCATCTAGTCCATCTGTTAAATTTACTGCATTTGAGAAGCCAACCAACCAGAAAATTAAAAAGGCTACATAGAAAATCCCTAAATTAAATGTCAAGTCTGTAAATGGTATAGCAAGCGTTGTATCAAATGATCCAACATGTAGTAAGAAATAAGCCAAAACTGCGATGACGATTTGACCAATGAGCTTTTGCAGGGATGTTAAACCAAGGTTACGTTTAAAAATAACCTTTAAGCCGTCATCCAGTAGGCCGATTAAGCCAAATCCAGCTAATACTAACAACAGTACGATAGTTTGTGTGGTAAATAAATCTAAAAAGCTTCCTACACCAACAGTAGTGAGGATAATAGCAATTAAGAAAATAATGCCCCCCATTGTTGGAGTACCTGCTTTTTTCATATGTGATTTTGGTCCTTCTTCACGAATACTTTGACCGAATTTAAGTCGACGAAGAAGAGGAATACTAATTGGTGCCAGAATAACTGTTACTATAAAAGCAAGAGCTAAAATGGTAAGCGTTGTTGCGAGTTTCATTGAAAAATCTCCTTTAAATCTTGTTTCACTTTCTTCTTCAAGAAAAAAGCATAAACTTTCATTTATTTATTACTACCCTTCATAATAATAGTGGTTCTCTCCCATTTTTTAAAGGTAAAGTTATATTAGTTCTCCAAATATAAATGAATTGTGCCATCTTGTTTGATAACACTATCCACTTCAGGCAATTGATTACCAATTTTAGTTCCTTCACCATGCCATTCAATACGGAATGGATAATGCTGCTTGGCAATATCATCCTTCGTTTGACCAATAAAGCTTGGTACCTTCACAGTGATTGGATCACCCCAACGATAATCCTTTTCAAGCTGTTCCTTCGATTTTTCAATGCCAACAAAAGGTGCAACATCTTCAATAATCTGACCAACAATCGGAGCTGCAACAACACCACCAAATTGAGTTGTTTTCTTTGGGTTATCCACCGCTACATACACGACAATTTGTGGATTATCCGCTGGAGCAAAGCCGATAAAAGAAACGATATATTCACCGCTTTTATAACGCCCATTCTCTACTTTCTGTGCTGTTCCCGTTTTTCCCCCAATACGTAAGCCATCTCGGTAGGCCTGTCGTCCAGAGCCCTTTGCTACAACTGATTCTAATGCACCTCGAACCTTGGCAGATGTCTCCTCACGAATAACCTGTTTTTTAACTTCTGGTTCAGTCTCTTTGATCACTTCCCCAGTATTTGGATTAAAAATTTTCTTCACAACATATGGCGTATAAAGCTTACCTCCATTTATAGCTGCGGCAACTGCCTGTACTTGTTGAATAGGCGTAACAGCCACCCCTTGGCCGAAAGAAGTTGTAGCCTGCTCCACAGGTCCAAAGGCTTCTTTAGAAAATAATATTCCCGAGGCTTCCCCTGCAATGTTAGACCCTGTCTTTTGACCAAAACCAAAATCCTTAATATATTGTAGTAATCTTTCACTGCCAAGTCTTTGTCCTAATTCTATGAATCCCGGGTTACATGAATTCTCTACAACTTCAAGGAATGTTTCATGACCATGCCCACCACGATTCCAGCAACGCAATCTAGCGCCAGCAACCATTGTATAGCCTGGGTCATAGAACGTATCATGTTCTAAATCCACTAAATTCTCTTCTAGTGCTGCACTCAAGGTAATAATTTTGAACGTTGATCCAGGCTCATAGGTCATCCATACAGGTAAATTCCGATTATAGATAGCAGGTTCAACAATTTGATATTCTGCAGGATGGAAGGTTGGATAGGAGGCTAATGCTAAAATCTCGCCATTGTTGGGATTCATTGCAATAGCTAACGCTTGGTCAGCCTCATAACGTTCCATAGCCTGAGATAATTCACGCTCCACGACCTGTTGCACATCTACATCAATTGAAAGCTCAATCGTTGCTCCATCTTCTCCAGGCTTCCAAGCACTTGCAACATTTGGTAAGTTATTGCCCTTGGCGTCTGTAAAAAGGCGAATGGCAGAGGAATTAGCTTGGAGTAGTTTATCATATTCATATTCAATGCCTGCTAACCCTTGGGCATCATAGCCTGTAAAACCTAAAAATCGTGAGAGCATTGTGCCGTATGGGTAATCCCTTGCATAATCGACCCCACTATATAAGCCTTCGATTTGCATCCCTTGTAGCTGCACCGCTTTTTCATAGGGAATATTTTTTCCTTCCGGTGCCAACTTCACTAAATATTCTTTCTTCTTCATTTTCTCCAATAGCTTTTGTTCATCAACATCGAGCACCTGTGCTATCTTCGCAGCAGCCCCTTCGATATCTTTGCTTTGAGAAGGCATGAAATAAAGAGTGGGGGCAAGCTTATTTGTGACAATACTTTGCCCATCACGATCTGTTATATGACCACGTTCATTTGCAAAAGGAATTTCTCGGTCCCAATTCTCTTCTGCCTTCTTTGTCAGCTCTTTTTGATCTAGTACCTGTAAGAAGAACAATCTAATGACAATGGCTACTGCAACACACATAAATAATACATATAAAATACGTAAACGTTTTTTAGAATGGATAGAAATCCACTTCATTCGACATCACACCTTGTTTTTTACAACGTATGAAATAAAGTGGACTTCTATTCAGTATCTATTGATCAACAATTTGTTCAACTTCATCATCAGATGTTGCTTCTACGTCTTTTATATAGCTTTCTGCTGGTGTTTTCAGCTTCACAACTATCGGTGAACTATCTGAAATTACTGTACCTGCGGATACACTTTGGCTCGCTACAAAGCCCTCACCCACAACCTCTATCTCTAGATTAGCCATTGATTTGAAAACAAGTACATTGCGCAAAGACCAATCAGTAAAATCTGGTAGGGAGATATCACCTTCTGTTTTTAAAAACACAAAATTACCTTTAATTAGTTTTTGAGAACCTTTCGGATACTGGTCAATGATTTTCCCGCCGCTTCCAACAACAACTGGCTGTAGTCCATCATTTGCAAGCTCTACCTGTACCGCCTCAGCACTTTTGCCTGTGTAGTCTTGGATTGCTGCATTATCCACCTGTTTGACATCTTCTGTATTAACATTTAAATACTTTAAACTATTTAGCATAACTGGCTTAAATACTTTTGACACTGGGACAGAACCATTTTCCCCCATTTTAAGCTTAGGTTTTGTTACTGAGACATACATAATAAGCTGGGGATTATCTACTGGCGCCATTCCTAGGAACGAATACAGATAATCATTGGCAAGATACCCACCACTTGCTTTCGGTATTTGGGCAGTTCCTGTTTTACCTGCAACTTCATATTCATTAAGGATAAAGTCCTTCGCTGTTCCATATTTAGCTGTTAATGTAGATGCAAGAATTTCCCTTACTTGCTTCGCTGTGTCAGCTGAAACTGGCTGTCCTTTTTCAATCGGTTTATGATTTTGAATGATTTTTCCTGTCGATGGATCTACAATTTGATCAATGACATAAGGCTGCATCATTTTTCCATCATTCGCTATTGCTGTCATCGCCTGAACAAGCTGAATTGGCGTAACCGTAGAGCCTTGACCATACGTTGTTGTTACACGTTGAATCGGGTATTTTGATAAAAGTGTACCTGCTGCCTCGTTCGGTAAATCAATACCTGTCTTCTTGCCAAATCCAAATTTATCTAAATAATCATAAAAGACATCCTCGCCAATAAGCTTTAATAAATGTGCCATTGCCGTATTAGATGAACGCTGGAATCCTTCTAAATAAGTAATTCGATTCCAACCAACATTATTATGATCTTTAATTACTCGATCAAGCACTCTGTACTGACCTGACATATAAGTAGCATTTGGTGGCCATGTATTTGTATCAATAGCTGAAGCAAGCGTGAATGTTTTCATTGTTGAGCCAGGTTCAATGGTTTCCTCAATCACTTCGTTCAGCCATTTCATATTTGTTCCTTCACGTGTATCAGGATTAAATGTAGGACGCTGGGTCATCGCCAGTATTTTTCCTGTTTTCGGATCTGCCATAACAGCTGTCATAGATTCGGGATTATACTCCTTTTCAACCTGTGACATCGCTTCCTCTAAAAAGCTTTGAATTGTTTTATCTATTGTTAAATAAATGTCATCCCCATTTTTGGCAGGTGTTATCATTTTTTCGCTATTTGGCAATAGATAACTAAAAGCATCTGTCTCGTATTCAATTTTACCGTCTTTTCCAGATAACTCTTTGTTATAGGTTAATTCAAGCCCCATCTTACCTTTTGTTGTGAACGTATGATCTTTATTTTCCTCTTTCACTGCGAAGCCAATTAAATGTGAGGCAAAAATACCATTTGGATAATAGCGTTTCAAATCATTTACAAATAGAATCCCAGGCAATTTCTTATCTTTGATTTTACTCATAACCTCATGGCTAATTCCTCGTCCTGCACTACCAAATTCAACTTGATAAAGAGGTTGACCGTCACTTCTATATCGATTGTTTAGTTTCTTCACAATATCTTCTTCTTTCAATGAAGGGATATTTTCATGTAAAACCGCTGCAGTTTTTTCTACGTCAATTACATGTCGCGGTTTCTTAGGATCAATTGTAGCCTCTTCGTTTACGATAGCAATCAAACGATAGCTTAGCGTATCCTCCGCTATAACTTGTCCAGTTCGATCATAAATCTTACCACGATTTGCTGTTATTGCACTTTCCTTGCTATACTTTGCAGCTGCTCGCGCCGCAAGCTCCTGTCCTTCTGCCTCACCTGTCGCCTGTAATGTCACCATTCTTGTGAATAATAGAAAAAAGAGCCCTCCATAAAAAATCATTAATAGAAAGGCTCCCCATTGGAATCGAAATCTCTTTTTTTTCATTCTCCCGGCACTACCTTTACATTTTTCTCATTTTGAGTTAAACCGAGTTCTTCCGCTTTTTTCCATATATTTTCGTATGTAGAAAGTTCACTTACACGAACCGTCAAGTCAACATTCTTTTTAGCAATCTCTCCTGCTTCTGCTTCAATTTTTTGAATGTCCATACTTGTTGTTTGAATAGCCGCTTGCTTATTTAAAACGACTACTGCTAATACAACAATAATACCAACTAATGCAAGTAGCATTGTTTTTTCAAACTTCTGGTTAGTTTTTTTACGACGTATGATAGTGGGTTGTGGACTAGGTGGTGTTATCGGTTGTTGCACTTGTTGATGTTGGTGCTGCCTTACACGTACTGCTGCCATTTACTCACGCCCTTTGTCGTTAATTTTCTCCACCACTCTAAGCTTCGCTGAACGTGCACGATTGTTAACCTCAAGTTCCTCATCAGATGGAACAATCGGCTTTCTCGTAATAAGCTTTAAAGTTGGCTTCATGTCATCAGGAATTACAGGTAAATTTGGTGGTAATTCCGGTAATGATGACGCTTCCTTAAAAATAGTTTTGCATAGGCGGTCCTCCAATGAATGGAACGTAATGACACTAATGCGTCCACCTACGTTTATCATATCAATCGCATCGACTAATGAATCCTCTGCTGCGCCTAGCTCATCATTTACAGCAATTCGTATTGCTTGGAATATGCGCTTTGCTGGATGTCCACCTTTACGGCGTGCCGCTGCTGGAATACCCTCTTTTATAAGTTCTACAAGTTGACCGGTTGTTTCAATCGGTGCCACCTTACGTGCCTCTTCGATTTTACGAGCAATCTGCTTTGAAAACTTCTCTTCTCCATATCTAAAAAAGATACGTACTAAATCTTCATATGCCCATTCATTCACAACATGAAATGCTGTAAGTGTTGCCGTTTGATCCATACGCATATCTAATGGTGCATCATGATGATAACTAAAGCCTCGTTCTGGTGTATCTAGCTGTGGCGATGAAACACCTAAATCATATAAAATACCATCTACTTGCTCGATACCAAGTGCTAATAATTCCTCTTTCAAATTTCGAAAATTAGAATGGATAAACGTCACACGTTCGATATACGGTGCTAATCGTAATTTCGCATTGTTAATAGCTGTCATATCTTGATCAAAGCAAATTAAACGGCCCTTATCAGATAGTTGTTGTACTAAATATTCACTATGCCCTGCGCCACCTAGTGTACAGTCCACATAGATTCCATCAGGATCGATGTTCAACCCGTCAACAGTTTCTTTTAATAACACGGTTGTATGATCGAACATACCACTCGCTCCCTTCAGGCCTTAACTTCATTCAACTGACATCTTGACAAAAGTTAAAAATCAAAGCCAATCATATTTTCTGCAATTTCATTAAAGGATTGCTCAGACTCACTAAAGTAAGTCTCCCAAGCATCTTTTGCCCATATCTCTATTCGATTCGAAACGCCTAGCACAACACATTCTTTCACAAGATGCGCATGTTGCATAAGAGTTGAAGGAATATTGATACGACCCTGCTTGTCTATTTCTACTTCCGTTGCCCCTGAAAAGAAGAACCTTGCAAATGCACGGGTATCTTTTTTGGTCATCGGTAAGCCCTTTAATTTTTCTTCGAGTTTTCGCCATTCATCCATAGGATAGCCAAATAAACAATTATCAAGTCCGCGTGTTACAACAAACGTTTCGCCTAAGGCTTCACGAAATTTTGCGGGCACGATTAATCGTCCTTTCGCATCAACAGAGTGTTGATATTCTCCCATGAACATGCTATTCACCCCACTTTATTAAATAATGTACCACATCCCCCCACTTTCCTCCACTTTTTTTAAAAAAAACTTGACATTTCATCACTTAATATGCAAATAGACCTTTAGCGATTTTTTTGATCTATGCTAAATGACATAAATAAAGAGCTACCCTTAGTAGGATAGCTCTTTATTTATTATTAATATCGACAATATTCATCAAATCTGCATTGTATCAAATAATTACATAGGTAAAAAGAAATATCCATACCATATTATATATACAGTAAATAGTGGTGATTTCCAATGCTATAATTATGCTTAAGCATTTCAGTCACTAACATAGGTCCAAACTCATTGATATATTGGTATGGATTATAACTTCTTTCCTGATACCCCTCATTTGGACATAGCTCATTTTGTAATGTCATAAATTTACGAATGGTTGTTTCATGCTTATGAAGTACAGATTGTTCAATCTTTTGCTGTAAATAGTCAAACTGTTTTTGATGATTTTCTTTATTTTTTGCAAGTATTTTATCTAATGATACATGCTGTTCTTTTAAGTAAGATGCAAGCTGATTATATTTATCAAAAAGCTCTTGTTGCATTGTTTGGATTTGAGATTTTGCTTCTTGGTCCTGAATTTCAGCAATAAATTGTTCTTTAAGCTGTAATGCCTTTCCAGCCCATACATCAGCAACTGTTAATTGTTGCTCACGTAATAATTGTTCCACATGGCGTGTAACAATTGTAATATGCAGACGAGGAGCAAAAATAGGCATCTGTAGGCCTAGTACCGAAAATGCATCCTTTAACGTTGCCCAATAAGCCAGTTCTCCCGGACCACCAACAAACGCAAGAACTGGTAATACCATTTCCTGCATAAGGGGACGCGTTACAACATTATTACTCAATCTCTCAGGTTGATTCCTAGCTATCTCCATCATCTCTTCTCGAGACAATTTAATATTTGCTGCTAAATTAACAAATGATTGATTCTTTCTTTCTAAAAGATGACGTTCCCCATCTTCAACAAAAAATAGATTTGCCGCTTCATTTGTTGCTAAAATAGGCTTACCATATCCTGCACGTTCAAGCTGTTCCTCTTTCTCTGTTACTACTCTAGCAATTTCTTCGTTATGTTGAATAATATGACTAAAGTTTCCGCTTTCATACTGACGAAGTTTATAATTTGTTGCATCTATCAGCAACAAGCCCTCATCCTTGAATAGCTGATTCATAAGTTGTGCAAAGAAATCCGTAAATGTTTCACTCTTATTTAAAGTATCAATTAATTGTTTCATAAGGGCTTCAGTGAATTCTGTTTCACCAAAATCCTTTGCAATGGTATTCATTAATTGTGTCATGGTTTCTTTGTTAATACTTGTAGCAGAAGCCATCGTTTTACGTCTAGAGCGCTCCCCGTAGACACGTTTTTTTACATCTACACCCTGCACTGTATACGTATGGTTTATCTCTTCTAAGTCATGATCCTCACCAGCTATCCAAAACACAGGAACAACTGGCCGTTGAAGCTTTAAGCTTTGTTCTTTTGCTAACTTTATAACAGATATTGCCTTGTGCACTGAGTAAAGAGGACCTGTTAAAATACCAGCTTGTTGCCCACCAACAACTGTAACAGCTCCTTGCTCTAGTTGCTGTAAATGCTCATTTGATTGCTTCGATATTCCAAGAGGCTCCATAAATTGGCGAATGATTGCTGCTATTTCTTTTTGGTCTTTTGCATGCTGTTCTAAATATCGCACACGCTTTTCAAAAGATTGATCGTTATATTCATATTCAAAATACTCATGAATGGCAGTTTTCGGTGACCAATAATCTGCTAGCACACGATTTTTTATGGGTACTTGGATAGACTCCAGTTTCATTAACATAAACTCCTCTACTCACTAAATCATCTTACTCTTAATAAGCAAATTGAAAAAATAAGTTCCATTAATACTATGCGTTTTATCCTAGAACGATTATTTAAAATGACAATTCTCAACAAATAGTAAGAAAATACTCTATTCAATCTGCTCTGCTAAGCACATAAAGAATCAAAATCCTCGCCAGACATGTACTTACATTTTTATACCGCAAATATTTGGTATTTCCCAACTTATTACTTATAAAGAGTTAATTTTATAGAAACATTTTAATGTTATTATTTTAACGCTTATGGCTTCAACATGAAAAGAAAATGCTTAGACAGCCTGTAAATATTCTATAACGGATTGAATTATTCCAACAACACAAATAACAATATAGGCAGTACTTAGTACTAAAAATTGAAACCGCCAAATTTTTTTCAGCAGTGGCTTCACTTCAATTTCTTTTTTTGTTCGCCAATCAATATATGTAAAAATCATAGCCATCGTCAGTGCTAGCATGACTAAAAGCACACCAACATTGACACTCCATAGAACACCAATCGCTAACGGCACTGAAAAAAATAAACAAAATGTTGTTACATCTGAAGCAGCCCCAAAAGCATGTGTGCCTCGGATTTTTACCTTTCTACCAATTAAATAAACAATCATAAAAAGAAGAATTGGGCAAAAAATAATGACACTAATCACAATATGTAAAAAATCTTTCAACGTCTTTCACCACACTCTTCAATTGCAAGTACTTGGTGATATAAAGTACGCAAGGTTGGCAAATAATGATCTTTTTTTAAAGCCTTATCGAGCAGTACTCCAACAATCGTATCAATTTCGCTTTTTCTCCCTTGTATACGATCTGTCAGCATAGAAGATGTATTATTCGCTGTTTGCTCACATAAATCAATGACTTTAGAAAAGGGTATCGTTTCTTCTATTCCTTCAAAAGCCCCTATTAGCTCTTGGTAGATGGTTTGCATGATTAAAAATGCTTGTTTATTTGTGACTAACTCTCCGTTTTTCACTTGCAAAACAGCTGTTAATGGATTAATCAAGCTATTCAGTACAGCTTTCTCAAATAATATCTGTTGGGCATTATCTACCAATTGAATTGGAAACAAATCATTTCTGAGGAGTAATAGCCTATCGAATATACCACTTGCTCCTCTTTCTAGAGCAATCTTACAAACACCAACACCTCTATGCTGTACTGTTGACGAATCTATCAGTTGGGCGCCAAATGACACCGTGCAAAAGGCTATATTTTTTTGCGCTAATTTTAGCGCTTCCTCAAAATGCGCTAAGCCATTTTGCATAAATAGTAAGGGAACTTCTTTCGATAATGATGACAATTGTTCGTAAAGCTCATGTAATTGACCATACTTAACCGCTATCACTATTAAATCTTGCTGCGGAAGCTCCTTTAAATTTGTTGTTGCAGCTACTTTTTGTACAGTTTTTGTGCCATCAACATTGATTCGTGTTAGATGATTTGCACGTAGCTCTTCTACCTGTTCTTGCCTTCTAGATACCAATGTAACCATTAAACCTGACTCAGCAAAAAAGCTTGCCATTAGCTGCCCAACAGCACCAGCACCTATAACCGCTATCTTCACAACACTTAGACACCTCCCACATCATTCTTAAATGTGAAACTCCTTTTAAACAGTTTTACCACAAAATGCTGTATGATTTCATTTTACCCGCTTACAGAACGAGGTGCCTTAGAAAATTTCTAAGGCACCTCCTATACAGGTTCTTCTATTATACAGGATTGACTGATTGTTTACGATAAAATATGGATAATTGGTTGCTAAGATAACCAGAAATCATAGAAGCATATTACTCATCATTTATTTTACAGTGTGTTTAATCTTTCATTAAAGAATACCCTTGCTGCAGCCATTTCACCAGTTTTTCATGCTCATTTTGCAGCTCACGATGTCTAATCTCAAGGGTTTGATAAGCCTCTGTTAATTCATCAAAACTTGTCAATGCCAGCTTTAAATGACTTCGCATTGACTGTTGCGGTTGATTTCGCACAGCTAATAGTGACTGACTATATTGACCACGTAACGTTTTATTCCAACGAAAACCACATGCTTGTTTTGTACGGCCTAGTTCAGAAGCAGCTAACTCAAAAGCTTCTAACTGCGTTTTGCCATTTTGCACATTATGCAAGACGATTTCTGCTAATCTTTCATCGTCTTCTTTTGTCCATTGATCTTTTCTTTTTTTCAATTCCATAATCTATCACCCTCGCATTTTTTACTACTATATGCAAGAGTGAGCAAAATAGAATCATTGAATAAAAAAAGACAGCGATTAAGCTTTTCAATAATCGCTGCCGTTATACATTAATTATTATTCTTCTTAGTCAGGAAATTATTAACTGCCTCATGATGGGCTTCACTTTCCCACAACTTCGCACAGGTACGAACTTCCTCCATTACACGTTCGTACATATTCCGTTCACGCCACTTGCGAAGCTCAATTTCTTTATAGGCCTTATGAACAGAAGGATGAATTTTACGCATATGTTCTATAAAATCATTTAACGCTTCTTCCTTCGAGCCTTCAAAAACACGCATAGCCCAACCAATTTCATATAGTAATTCCGCTGGATAAGGTTTGGCGTCTACTAGCATCTTCATGGCACGATCATGTCGCAAGCCTCGTTCAAATAAGTATGTACCGCCACCCCAGCCGCTTGTAATTGCTAATGTCCCTTGGATAAAACCACATTTTGCATGACTGGCTACTAGACGAAAATCACAAGCTGTTGCAATCTCACAACCTCCTCCAACTGCCGTTCCATTAATCAAAGCAATTGTAGGTACAGGTAATGTTGCGAGATCATACAATATTTTCCCCATTTTACTTAGCATTCCAAAGGCTTCATCCTCTGTTTCAAGCGAATGGAATTCCGATAAATCCCCACCTGAGCAAAATGATTTATCCCCTGCACCAGTTACAACTAAAAAACGAACATTATCATGGCTTCGAATATATGTAATTACTTCTTGTAGACCA
>Ga0213821_1000089_pt1 | contig 59215 bp, 52 predicted proteins | sample MC6MC0909MG_FD_179894 | JGI IMG/M metagenome (GOLD analysis project Ga0213821, IMG submission 179894) | Enriched soil aggregate microbial communities from Iowa State University, Ames, United States - MC6-MC0909-MG | ecosystem: Environmental > Terrestrial > Soil > Unclassified | place: USA: Iowa...
TCCAGCTACGTTAAAAAACACCTTATTTCGATGATTTCTGTTGACCCATTGGCGTCTCTCGACATTTTTGGGTAGTAGCGTATCTCCAGCATAGGAGCCTCACCTAACGAAGGGAATCTTATTTTTTTATTCCTATAAATAATAACGGATAGTTTCACAACTGTCAAACTTAATCAATCATTTTTCAGAAAGTCTTCTACCCTCTGCACTAAATGCTCGCGCCTATAGGATTGATAGAGCAGGCTTGATAAACGAACTGGGTCTCCAAAGAAAAACCGCTCATACAGCGTTTGCCTAGTGCCGAAACTACTCATCGTTAAATCCCAAGCTAATCGAAATTTTTTAACACGTTCTTCGCCTTTATCTTGAAATGATTGCAGATAGTGATCAAGTTCCCCATCATCAGCTGCAAAGGCTTTTGCGCTCGGTATGGACATTAATCCACTTGCTCCTAGTTGCTGGATGATTTCTGTAAAGGTAGGATATACTTTTGGGAAGATATGAATAGCGACCTGTAATGTCGATAGGTCTGGTCTTATAAAGCCAAACGAATCCCTTTGTGCCTCAATTTCTGATTTTAATTGTAAAGCTTTTATCGTTTCTAAAGCCACAATTACATCTACCACTTTTTGATGGACGTGTTGGTAATCCCCGATATTAATCGTATCTACAATCGATTGGACAACCCCTAGGACGAATTCCGTCTTTGCAATTTGACGAGACAGCACATGATGCAAACCATATGTTTGGAAGCCACTAACATTCATAAATTGATTGGCCACTTCCACATTTTCGTAGTAAAATACCCGCTCCCATGGGACAACTACATCATCAAAAACAACAATCGCATCCATTTCTTCAAACCGTGCACTTAAAGGATTATCAAACGTAGAGTCTCCACCGACAAAGGATTGCCGACATAAAAACTTTAAACCCTTTGTGTTACTCGGTATAGAAAAACCAAAACCTTTTCCTTCATCATAGCCATTTGTTGATAAAACAAGAAGTTCATCCGTTATTCCTCCCTGTGTGGCTAATAATCTCGCTCCTTTAATGACTAAGCCTTCGCCCGTTTTTGCAACTATTTTGGCAGCTATGATTACTTCTTCATCTTCATAGTAATAACGCTTGCGGTTTACTTGCGGTTCTATAAAGGTATGTGTCATGGAAATATCATTTTCACGGGCATATTCATAAAACTTCAGCAAATGGTCTGGAAAACAATTTGGCTTATCTTTCAAAAAGTCTGATGCTGATGCCAAAGCCATCAATGTCGTATTCATGTAGTCAGGGCTTCTCCCCATCATACCCTGTGTTAGTAAAGCCCATTCTCTGGCGGCTAAACGTCGCTTTATGAGATCTTCTGGAGTCATTACTTGAAGGAAAGACATGCCAACTCTCTGTTTGCTAGTTGGCGATTCATATGTCATTTTTTCAAGAAACGAATCTTGATGTTGAAAATCAAAGAGCTTTGCCTGACTTTGCATGATCCCCTTAAATGCAGGATGCTCTGACACTTTATTAGTCACAACTTCCCCGTCAATCGAAATATACGTTTTTAAAGCATCAATACGTTCAATATACTGCTGTCCTGAAATTATTGGCATGTTGTCACCCCTAAACATTCCCTATGTTTTTGTACTCATATAGTATATGAAATGTCCAAATATTAGGTGACGATATGACGAATTAGAAAAACCCGATCAGAACGAAATCTAATCGGGTACATCCTTTAATCATCCAAAAAATCATATGGGGAGACTTGCTCCATACCAATCATTGGATGAATATATGGTGCTGTTTCTACTGTTAATTTAGGTTCAATAATAGCCGATTCTTGCACAATTTCATTTTCTACTGGAACTGCCTCGACTTCAATAATTACTTCATTGACATCCATTGGATTTAGTCGTGCGCGTAAAGATGTGAAACGCTGTAGATCGTCAGTACGCTGTAAGCCATCTGCAAGGACATCTGGTTCACCACATAAAATCAAAAAGTTTTTGGCTCGCGTAATCCCAGTGTATAAAAGATTACGACGCAACATTTTTGAATACCCTTTTACAACAGGCATAATGACAGTCTGAAACTCTGATCCTTGAGATTTATGAATGGAACAACAGTAAGCTAATGTTAGTTGATTCAAATCACTACGCTGATAAGTTACTTCTATCCCATCAAATGAAACGACAAGTAAATCCTGTTTTTCTATCGTTTCCTTTGCCTTAATAATACTAATGACTTCCCCCATATCCCCATTAAAAACATTACTTTCTGGTTGATTGACTAACTGTAGGACTTTATCTTTTATTCGATAAGTTACGTCTCCAAAGACAAGTTCTTTTCTTGTCCCTGTATCATTAGGGTTGATAAGCTCTTGGATCATTTTATTTAAATTATCAATGCCCGCAGGTCCTTTATACATAGGAGCTAGTACTTGAATATTACGAATTTCTTGACCTTTAGCAACAGCACTTTTTACCACCTGCGTCACAACATTTCCAACCTGATCGACGGAAGCTTTTATAAACGAACGATCAGTAGTTTTGGATGTTAAATCCTTGGGGATTGTCCCCTTTTTAATTTGATGGGCTAGTTCAATAATTGTAGAGCCCTCTGCTTGACGGTAAACATCTGTCAATTCCACAGTCGGAAGTTGCTTGGATGCTAATAAATCCTTTAACACCTGTCCTGGTCCTACAGGGGGTAACTGGTCCTGATCCCCCACAAAGACAACCTGTACTTCCTCATGTAAAGCTTTAAGTAACTGATGGGCTAGCCATGTATCCACCATTGACATTTCATCCACTATAATAAGCTTACCTGTTACCTCTCGTTCAGTCTCTTCCTCTTTTTCTTGACCTGTAAACCCGAGTAAACGATGAATAGTCATAGCAGGTAGTTCGGTGGATTCAGCTAAGCGCTTGGCAGCTCGTCCAGTGGGTGCGCAAAGGATGATGGGAAAAGGCTCTTCTTTTTGAGCATATTCTTTTGGATTTAATGACAAGCCATGTAGCTTCGCATAGACTTCAACAACTCCACGTACAACAGTCGTTTTACCAGTTCCAGGTCCTCCCGTTAAAATCATCACTGCTGAATTTAGCGCCTGTTCAATAGCATTTGCTTGCGTTTCAGCATAGGTCACATTAAGTAGTTCCTCAGTTTCACCAATCGCTTTGCGGATCTCATCTTTGCTAAAATGCTCAGCCTTGCTATTTCGCTCAATAAGCGTCAAAATTTTCGAGGCAATTCCTACCTCTGAAAAATAAAGAGATGGTAAATATAATCTTGTTTCTTCCCCACAAATTTTCCCATCTTCACGTAGTTCGATACATGCTTTTGAGATGTCCTCAAACGGAATTTCCTGTCGTTGGCTTTGTTCAAGCATTTCCTTTACGAGTGGTAAAACATGCTCCGCATCTAGATAGACATGCCCGTCAGATAAAGCGGCAGTATTTAAATTATGGAGAATCGCTGCTTTGACACGATCAGGATGGTTTCCGGTAATCCCTAATTTCGCACCAAGCTCATCCGCTCGAAAGAATCCTACCCCTTCCACATCTTCTATCAAGCGATATGGATTTTTTGTTAATAATTCAACGGCCTCTGTTCGATAGGTTTGATAGATCTTCATTCCAAGCTGTGGACCAAAGCCCCACTCATTCAACTGGATCATTACACGTTCTAAACCTAGGTTTTGCTCAATCGTGCGATGGATCACTTCTTTTTTTTCAGCGGATAAACGTGGGACAGCGTCAAGTGCACTTGGATCTTCCAAAATAAGACGTAATGCATTAGCACCTAATTTTTCAACAATGGTTTCAGCTGTTTTTCTCCCGATTCCTACAAATAAGTCACTGGATAAATAATGAATTATTCCTTGTTCAGTAGCGGGTACCTCTTTTGTAAATGTCTCGATTTGAAATTGAGCACCATATTTAGGGTGCTGTTTTAAAATACCCGTAAAACGGTATTGTTCATCCATTTGTAACGGCGGAAAATACCCAACAACGATAATTTCTTTATCTTCATATTGTAAGTTTGTCTCTTGAATTTTCACACGCACAATGGAATACATATTTTGTGTGTTATGAAAAATAGAGACGATTGGACGTCCGAGTATAAAAAATTTATTGAGTTCAAATAAATCGGGATGATCGGTCATGTTCGGTCCGTCCTTTCTAATTGTTTTCAATCTTTTCATTTTACCATATACATATCATTATATCGTTGATAAAATATTTCCCCTTTGTTATTTTTACATTATTTCGACAAATGATAATTCTCTGCTTTTACCCATATTTCCATGCTATGATAAATAAGAAATAGTTGCACGAAAGGATCGTGAAGTTATTGGAATTTAGACCTTGCATCGATTTACATGATGGCAAAGTAAAACAAATTGTAGGAAGTACTTTAGGTTATTCAAATCAATCAGTCGTTGAGAATTTTACTTCTAGTTTTGACTCTAGCTACTATGCACAAATGTTTGCGCAAGATCACATAACAGGTGGACACGTCATCATGCTTGGCCCAGGAAATGAAGATGCTGCTTTAGCCGCATTAGCTGCATTTCCTCAAGGTTTACAAATTGGTGGTGGTATTACTGCTGCGAATGCCAAAAAATATATTGATGCTGGTGCTTCACATGTCATTGTCACTTCCTATATCTTTCATGATGGTCAGCTTGATTTAGAACGCTTAAAACACTTAAACGAATTAATCGGTAAAGAACATCTTGTCATTGATCTCAGTTGCAGGATGAAAGATGGCAAATGGTTTGTTGTGACTGATAAATGGACAAAATTTAGTCATTTTGAAGTCAATGCAGCATCTATCCAGTATATTGAAAATTTTTGTGATGAACTTTTAATTCATGCAGTCGATGTGGAAGGAAAAAAGGGTGGCATGCAGGAAAATTTGGTACGGGATCTTGCTGCCTGGACTTCTATTCCAACAACCTATGCAGGTGGCGTTCGTTCACTGGAAGACTTAGAAATGTTTAACCAATTAGCCGGCGGAAAACTTCATGTCACAATCGGGAGTGCTCTGTCCATTTTTGGAGGAGATCTACCCTACACAGATGTAGTAAAATATTGCAAAAAGGCGGGATAATATGAACCTCATCTATAAAAATTACGTATTTCCATTTCAAGAAACAAATTTAGAACGTATCATTGATGGTAAGTATTTTAAAGTGAATAAAAAAGATCATTCTCTTGCTATCCATGTTCAACTCGATAATGAACAAATGTTACTAGAGTTTTCAAAATCATTAAAGGCTACTTGTGGTTTCCTACGCGATCAAGAAACAGAGCCCTATATCGGGACTTATATTGACCTACAAGTATTTGTGGATGAGTTTAATAAACGTTATAACTTAAATGCGGAAATTATTAGTTAAGACAAAGGGGCATTTCCCCCCTTTGTTTGTGACACTTCTCTCAATCTCCTTAATCTAATCCTTTCAATCCTTCCTACCTTTCCGAAACCTTTTACCTCTTATGATAGTTATATATAATGTAGAAAAGTTCCATTATTATAAAAAACTATTTTACTATTTAAATCTCGCCAATAATTGGTTGCTATTTTATTGAGATAAATGACAATTCTACATAAAATGAGTAGTGGAAAATAAATATGTGTCCACAGACATAGGGGAAAGGATTTTAAACTATGAAAACCGAACTCGAAGTAAACTCTTTAAAATCATTTCAAACAGAGTTAACACGCTTCTTTTTAGCCTATAAATTTGCATTACAGGAAGTGGAAACGAAAATCAATATTCTGCAAGAAGAATTTAAGCTGATTCATGAATATAATCCAATAGAGCATATTTCAACACGTGTAAAATCACCGAAAAGCATTTTAACAAAGATGTTGAAAAAAGAACTTCCTCCAACGATGGAAGGTGTTCGAGAAAACATTCGTGATATAGCAGGTGCTCGTATTACTTGTTCATTTGTCGAGGATATTTATAAAGTCAGTGCCATGTTACAGGCACAACATGACATTGAGGTTGTAGAGGTGAAGGATTATATTGCTAAACCTAAAGAAAATGGTTATCAAAGCTTGCACCTTATTATAAAAATTCCAATTTTCATGTCAGACCATATGGAAAAGGTGTATACAGAGATTCAAATTCGGACAATTGCGATGGACTTTTGGGCAAGCTTAGAACATAAAATTTATTATAAATATAATAAAGAAGTACCTGAACATATTCGGGTTGAATTAAAAGAAGCCGCACTACAAGCCGCTGAGTTAGATCGAAAAATGGAGCGACTAAATAAAGAAATCAATATATTAAAAGAAAATGAGGCCGAGCCTTCTTTGTTAGATAGTACACCTATATCTCAGCTAGCTAAATATTTTGCACAACTCCCTACCATTAACAATAATGATTAAGTAATTTTAGAATTTTTTAGACGAAAAAAATCCACCTAGCATCCTACAGGAACGATAAAAGTTCCTCACAGGAAAAGAAGGTGGATTTTTTGTTAATGTTTAAGCTTTGTCTTTGGATTTCGTTGCAATAAAGAAGGATAGAATAAGGGCACAACTTGCAAAAACTAAGGTAGTTATATATACAAAGCTTACACCATCAGCAATAGTTACCTTTAAAAAGCTGATTTCTTCTATGCTAAAGCCGCCTTTTGCAAACTCTCCATTAAGCTGAATTTCTCCCTTCCCTAATGAAGCCATTTTTTCACTCGTTGCAAGGTTAAAAATCATCCCAAATAGTGCTGCACCGACCGCTTGGCTAAATGTATTGGTAAAGGAATTGAGACCAATAGAAATACCCAGTTGCTTCGGATCGGCCACCTTTTGAATGGAAATCATTAACATTGGCATGATAAAGCCCATACCCAGCCCGATTAATGATGAACCGAGATATACGCTGATATCGCTGGAACCTGAAGATAGTTTTGCAAGTATTATCGTTCCTGTAACCAATAAAATCGTACCCATCTGGATAATTCGTTTATTTGTTAAACGTCCGATTAAGTAACCTGCCATAATGGAATTCATCGTCCAGAATATAGACATTGGTGTTAAAAGTAGGCCAGCTTGTGTGGCATTTTTCCCAAGAACACTTTGTGCATATATCGGAATATAAACCGTTACACCAATCACAATAGACATCGTGGTTAATGTTAGTGAATTAATCACCATTAAGCGGCCATTTTTAAACAGTGTTAACGGAATAATCGGCTCTTCTGCTCGTAGCTCCACCCATATAAAAATGCCTAAAAATGCCACCGCAACACCATACATAAGGAGCGATTGACTTGATAACCAAGCTTGTGTTTTACTGTTTTCAATAATTACATATAGTAGCGAAACCATTCCGACAGTAAATAATCCAGCGCCTAAGTAATCAATTTTACGCTTCACTGCTTTTACCTGCTCTTTATAATGTTTAACAATTAGATAAATAGAAGCTAGGCCAAATGGTACGTTAATGAAAAATATAAAGTGCCATGACACTTGGTCAACAATAAAACCTCCAAATAGTGGACCAACCACGCCAGATACGCCCCATACCATACTTAAATAGCTTTGTCCTTTAGCACGTGCTTTTTCAGTCGTAAATAATTCTCCGACCATTGTTAATGTAATAGGTAAAATCGATCCTGCGCCAATCCCCTGAATTGCGCGGAAGACAATTAATTGCTCCATCGATTGCGCTAACCCACATAACATGGAACCAATTAAAAAAATAATGATACCGGTAATAATCATCCGTTTGCGCCCAAATAAGTCGGCTAGCTTACCGAAGATAATCGCAGCGATAGCAGAAGCTAGTAAATAAGCGGAATAAATCCAGCTTATTAAATCTACGCCTAACAAATCAGCTGTAATACTTGGAATAGCTGTACTAACAATCGTTCCTTCAATTGCAGCAAGCGCTGTTACAAGTAATAGTGCAATAAATACTTTATTCATCATGTCACCTATTCCTTTCCTGCATGACATACACTAACAAGTTTAACCTGAAAATAAAAGAGAAAGAGATAAATTTTATAAAAAAATATTTAATAGTAATAATATTTTGAACCATGAACTGCCAAAACCCTACTATATAACTACATGAAAAAGCAGCAAGTTTGTCAATTGACACTTGCTGCTTTTAGCTATTAGTTAAATCGCTGGGCAATCAAATCATAAATATAACGTGCTTGATCGTATTCAGGCTGTAATGTAAAGGCTTGTTTCAAATGATACATTGCATCTTCTGTTTGCTCTGTTGACACTGCATACAATACGCCTAAATTATAGTGTGCATCTGCATTATTCCAGTCCTGCTCGATTAAAAGATCCAGTTCCTTCTTCCCTTGCTCAAACATTTCTAGTGCACACAGCACAATTGCATAGGCTAAACGGATCTGTGTATCTTCAGGAGCAATTTCAACGGCCCTTTGTAAATAAGGCAATGCTAATTTTGAATTTTCCATACGCTCAAAGCATTTCCCCATCATATAGTACACATCTGCACCTTCAATATTATGCTTGAGTGCTAGTTCGTAAAGCTTCACAGCTTCAGCATAGCGCTCCGCATTGTAATAGAGGTTTGCTAACCCGTAATAAGCGGTAGCCGCTGTTTCATCAACAGTTATAGCCTTTTGGAAAAAACGCTCTGCCCGTTCTATATCCTCTAAGACAGCTAATAGATTTCCGAAGTTAACATAACCAATGGCATTTTCGGGCTCATCTTCTATCGCCTTTGTAAATAGTTGGGCAGCCTCTTCGTAAAGCTTATCTTGAAATGCTTGAATGCCCTGTTCATTATAATTCACTATTTCATCACCTCTATGTAGCGAAAGACTGCTTCCATGAAGCCAAGTGGCAATAAAAGCAGTCTAAACGCAAGTTATCCAACATATGTTAGCTTTTCGTTACTTTTAAAGACTTCATCAATCGTTCCGCCACCAATACATTCTTCTCCATCATAGAGAACTACCGCTTGTCCTGGAGTAATTGCACGGACAGGCTCAGCAAATGTAATATGTGTACGACCATCTGCTAATATCTCCACTTCTACCGGTGTATCAGTTTGACGATAGCGGAATTTTGCTGTACAAGAAAATTTCCCGGGCAATTTTTTTGTCGAAGTATAGTTCATTTTTACAGCGGATAAAGAAGTAGAATATAAATGTTCATTGTCAAAGCCTTGTCCAACAAGTAGAACATTACGCTCTAGGTCTTTCCCTAACACAAACCATGGCTCACCGTCTCCACCAATACCAAGACCGTGTCGTTGCCCAAGTGTATAATACATTAAACCGTCGTGTTTTCCCATGACTAAACCATCCATAGTCTCCATATTACCTGGTTGAGCTGGTAAAAACTGGCTCAAAAATTCTTTGAAATTACGTTCGCCTATAAAACAAATCCCTGTTGAATCTTTTTTCTTCGCTGTTGCCAGACCTGCTTCCTCGGCAATTTTACGCACTTCTTTTTTCTCAATGTTGCCAATTGGGAACATAACATGTGCCAATTGCTCCTGTGATAGTTGATTTAAAAAGTATGTTTGATCTTTATTGTCATCAACACCGCGTAACATTTGCACTTCACCATCACCACTACGATCAATACGTGCATAGTGACCAGTCGCTAAATAATCTGCGCCAAGGCTCATGGCATGATCTAGAAATGCTTTGAATTTAATTTCTTTGTTGCACATCACATCAGGATTTGGCGTACGTCCTGCCTTATATTCTTCTAAAAAGTATGTGAAAACTTTATCCCAGTATTGTTTCTCAAAATTCACAGCATAATATGGGATGCCAATTTGATTACATACTTTTATTACATCATCATAATCTTCTGTTGCTGTACAAACACCATTTTCGTCAGTATCATCCCAGTTTTTCATAAAGATCCCGATTACTTCATACCCTTGTTGTTTTAACAAGTATGCAGCCACCGACGAATCTACCCCACCAGACATGCCGACAACAACGCGAATTTGAGAGGGGTCACGTGTTTCTTTCATTGTGGTCACCTTTTCTTTTATCTATTTACAGTTAGTGCTTCCAAAATTGTAGAAACCTAACATGTTCTTCGCAAATTACTTTTTAGCTAGTTTTTGCACAATTTGTGCCGTTTTTTCAGCTGCGTCTCGTATATCTTTTTCCGTTAAATCCTGACCAAAGCTAAATCGGATCGAGTTTCGTAATTCCTCGGCACCTTGTCCAAACATTGCAACTAACACATGTGATGGATCAATCGACCCAGCGGTACATGCAGAACCACTAGATACACAGATTCCTGCCATATCAAGATTCACTAAAAAGGATTCTACTTCCATGCCCTCAAAGCTGATATTTAAAACATGTGGCAATGACTGCTCTTTATCACCATTAACATGGAACGCTAATTTTTCCTGTGAAAAAACATCCAGCATAATTTGCTTAAAGTGATTGTATAGTGAACGCTTTTCTTCACGCAACTTATTTGCAACTTGTACAGCCATTGAAAAGCCAATAATTGCAGGTATATTTTCAGTTCCTGCACGACGTTTTTTCTCTTGTGCGCCCCCAAAAGCATAACTAGCTAAAGGAGTTCCAGCCTTTTGGTAAAGGAAGCCAATCCCTTTAGGACCATTAATTTTATGGGCAGACACACTCAATAAATCAACCTTTAATTGACCAACATCAATTGGTTCTAAACCATAAGCCTGAACTGCATCTGTATGGAAAGTAGCTTGATGCCCTTGTAATAGCTCGCCAATGTCAGCAATCGGCTGAATAGTACCGATTTCATTATTGCCATACATAATTGTCACTAAAATCGTATCTTCACGAAGCGCTTTTTGGACATCTTCAATCGCTACACGCCCCAACTTATCCACTGGTAAATAGGTCACTTCAAAGCCATCTCGTTCAAGTTTTTCACATGTATGTAACACCGCATGATGCTCTACTTGTGTTGTAATGATGTGCTTCCCTTCTTTAGCCCGGGCATAAACAGTACCTAAAATAGCCATATTATCAGCTTCCGTACCACCACTTGTGAAGATAATCTCTCCTGCTTGAGCACCAATGGACTTCGCTAATATGTCACGAGCATCATCGAGATATTTACGCGCCTCTCGACCTGCTCCATGTATACTGGATGCGTTGCCAAATACCTGTTGCATGGCAGTCGTCATCGCTTCTATAACTTGGCCATTCATCGGTGAAGTGGCCGCATGATCGAGATAAATATATGAATTCATGTTGAAAACTCCTTTTTGATAAAAAGCGCTGGACCCCACATCTTTTATCATATGCTTATCAAAAACATTCAGCGTGAAGTCCAATACACACAGCTGTGCGATAGATTTCACCTTTTATTTTCAACCAAAATATGATATGTGGATGGGGAGCAGCGCCTTAGCCTAAACATTTTAAATATAGAACATATAGCCTTCTGCTACATTTTCTTCTGTGTATTGTGCTAAATCTTCAATTGTCGTTGTATCTAACACATTTTTTACAGCGTCACGAATGCGTAACCATAACTCTCGTTGTGGTGCCTCCTCGTTTTCAATACCCTCTACTGGTTGGATTGGCCCTTCTAGTACACTAATAACATGGGCTGCAGAAATTTCGCTCGGTGGATTCGCTAGCATATAACCACCATAAGCGCCACGTACACTTTTTACTAAGCCTGAATTACGAAGCGGTGACACTAATTGCTCTAAATATGCCTCTGAAAGCTCTTTTTCAGCAGCAATTTTACGTAAAGGGATAGGACCCTCTCCGTAATGCTTTGCTAATTCAATCATAATCGTAAGCCCATAACGGCCCTTTGTTGAAATTTTCATTTTATCACCCTCAATTAGTCTAGTCAAAATTACTACCAACAGTATATCATAATCTCCTCTTGATGAACTCGGAAATACACCTAGAAGGATATGATATACTAAATAATGCGATTCAACATCGTTCAGCAATCCTATATCAGCGCTTTATTTTAGTGCACATAAATGGATGAATTAAAAATAACAACAACAGCTGAAAGGGGGATTTAATTTGCACAATGAACCACTGGCTTTTCGAATGCGTCCTTTAACACTTGATGAAATTGTAGGGCATCAAGATTTTATTGGTCCAAACACAGCTCTTTATAAAATGATCCAAAATGAACATGTCCCTTCCATGTTACTTTACGGAGAACCTGGCATTGGCAAAACTTCTATAGCAAATGCGATTGCAGGAAGCTCTCAGCTCCCTTTCTTCGCACTCAACGCAACACGAGCTGGTAAAAAAGATGTTGAAGATATTGTACAAGAAGCCAGAGTCTCAGGAAAAGTCCTTCTTTTTTTGGATGAAATTCATCGCTTCAATAAATTACAGCAAGATACTCTGCTTCCACATGTTGAAAATGGCTCGATTGTGCTAATTGGTGCAACAACAGAAAATCCTTACCACGATGTCAATCCAGCTATTCGTTCACGCTGTGGTGAGATTTATCAACTAAAACGGTTAACAAAGGAAAATTTAATTGAGCTTATAGAAAAAGCACTTGCGGATGAAAAACGCGGTCTAGCTAAATATCATTTTGCCTTAACAGATTCTCAAATTGAGCTCATTGCTGAGGCAGCTAACGGAGATGCCCGAAAAGCATTGACTTTGTTAGAATCCATTTATTATGCAAGTGATGAAGTAGATGGACAAACGATTGCAGCCGATCATATCATTGAACACCTTATTAGTCGAATCGGTGTATATGGTGATAAAAAAGGCTCGCATTTTTATAATTTACTTTCTGCCCTACAGAAATCTGTACGTGGCAGTGATACTAATGCCGCACTATATTATTTAGCGCATTTATTAGAAACTGGTGATTTAGTTGCTGTCAGCAGACGTTTACTTGTCATGGCGTATGAAGATATTGGTCTTGCTAACCCTGAGGTAGGTCCCCATATGTTAGCGGCTATACAAGCAGCAGAACGTCTTGGATTACCAGAGGCACGTATCCCACTAGCAAGTGTAGTAATTGAAATGTGTTTAGCTTCAAAATCTAATTCAGCTATTGCTGCGATCGATGAGGCGATAAAGGCGATTCATGCAGGTAAAACGGGTGATATTCCTCATCATTTGCGTGATGCTCATTATGCAGGGGCAAAAGATCTAGGACATGTCGGTTATCAGTATCCGCATAACACCCCAATCGGAACATTTGGTGGTTGGATAGATCAGCAATACTTACCAGATGAGCTTGTAGGAACAGAGTTTTATAAACCAGTGATTGCAGGTGAAGAAAAACGTATGGCTAGCATCTACGAAAAGCTTAAATCTTTTCATCAACATAAAAAATAGTTCCCTAAGCAAAGTCACTACTTCTAGCGATAGAGGTGACTTTGCTTTTTTAAGACAAAAAAACAGGATAGACTGCCCCGACAATCATCCTGAATTGCTAGCATTATAGGTTGTGTATCGTTCTTTATAAAAACGTTGCAACGTCTCCGCTACATTTCGAAGAAAAGGCAAAATAGATTCTTTCCCACCTTCTTCATTTTCCTTACTATGCAAAAAAACAATCAAATTATAAGATTGATACAACAAGCTGGCGAACTCTTGACAGTTTTCTCGCACCTCAAAGCGAATAGCTTTTACAGCAATTGCTTGAGCAATCTTTTGTTCTCTTGTTTCAGGAGTTTGTTCATTCCGTACTTCATCATCTGTCACTCTATATAACAGCTTTAATGCACCATAGACCTCTTGATTGTCACTAAAACGATCTTTTAACCACTGTAAAACAAATTGTAACAGGATAACCGCATAAATAAGGGAAAGACATTCATCACCACGTGATTTTTTTGCTAAGCGCTGAAAATACTCTGCCTGGGTTACTAATTCAAAAAGAATTAAACGAATGGGGTACAGCATGGCATGGTCGCTATTGATATATATTTTTTCTGAATCCTTGTACATAGCCAGCCAAATATCTTTGACCAATGAAATGGATTTCCGTGTAGAGAGCGCTAATTGGCATTGAATAAGCTCATGCTCAATCGTCGGTTGGAGTAGTCGTCGAAATAATTGTTCTTCTTCCTCACTGACTAGTAAAAGTGGTTTTTCCAAATTCGTCAAATCTATTTCAGTACCATTTACAATCATTGCCTATCCCCCTTTCAACCTGTACTTACAGTGTCAAATATAGTGTACTCAACAATTACCTGTTTTTAACTATAATTCGACAAAAAAGAAGAAATACCTTTTAAGAATATGTACCTTTTACTTTCTAAATATAAAAAAGAACCCACGAGACTTAAATAGGCAAGTAAAATCTGTTTTTCTAACACCAAACATTGTAGAAAAACAAGAAATAACTACAGAAGTCACGTAGATTCTTATTGTATAGTCTATTTTCTGAAAATAGAGTGCCTAAAATTGTCTAGACAATCAGTTCATGATCAACAAATAATTTAAACTGTTGAAGACATTGCTTCACATCACCTTTTTGTACAAGCACATCATTACGCAATGTAGTCACTTTTTCTTTATCCTCTACAACTTCAGTCATGAGGGCAAAAATGTCTGTTAACAATTGCTCATTTTCTTCTTGTTCAATACTAGGCAAAGAAGAGGCCGCTATATTTAATAACTTCTCAACTTTTTCAGGCGTCTTTTGCAAAGCATTGGATGAATAATACATTGAAGCAGCTAAAAAATAACACAACTTGGCACTACAGTCTATAAACAAATGCCAATAAGTATTTGCACTTGGAATCTCCCCTGCTCGATTATCGAGATATTCCTTATAAAAAGTTGTCACTTGTGTATATAAAGGATTTAATTCTCGCATCGCTTTCGGATAATTATCAGAAGTGTCTAAGTAATCAAATACAATGGCATTCATTTTCTCTTGAAGCTTGACAATATCTAAATGATCACGAATAATTTGAATTTCCATTTTCCCACTCTCCCATTTGTCATTTGTTGATTTCACTTCATGGCTATTTTTTGATTAGCTCAAAGTATCCCAAACAAACTGATCGATTATCTATTGGAATTATTCAAATTATAGCAATAAACCAATTGGAGTAGTGAGGACATGAAAAAAATAAGACAATTTCGTGAATTAATAGCATTTTATGCACATAAGAGGAACTATTTTGGTAAAATTATCCCCTTTGTACATATTCATCAAATAACGCTAATTCCTTTGTTTGATCAACAATTTCAACAATACTTCCCTTGACATATTTTTTAATACGTTTATTCGGTATATAAAAATAAGCATTGTTTTTAATGAGCCATTCACTTAATGTTAAGTCACTAGCAGCTTGTTGATTCGTTAATATTCTCTTATGACGCAATACATCGGCCATTTTATAAAAGCCATCTGACAATTCATAGGCAGATACATCAAAATTAAAAATGGGGCTTACAACCTGTCCAACATCAAAAATATGTATCGTTTGCTTTTCTTCATCTATAGCTAACTCAACAGTGCCTATTTCATCGAAAAGATTTAAGCCTCTATACTCCATTTGATAAATTTTTTCCATCTGTATATGCCTCCTTTTTTCAACGGTCTAATTGTAACATAGAAAAAGTAGCCACCTCTAAAACAATTAAGGTAGCTACTTCTATGAAAATGATCAATTATGCTGTTTTTTGAAAACCATCTAGGCTATTAACCTTGTACTCGTGTTATTTTCACATCTTTTAAGATTGTATTAACTACCCAACTAGCCGCAATTAAACCAGCTACTGATGGCACAAAAGCATTGGAAGAAGGCGGCATCTTCGCTTTGCGGATAGCAGCATCAGGTTTCCCTACATGTTCAACGACATCTGGACGTACGACAATTGGACTTTCATCTGAAAATACAACGGTCACACCTTTATGAATTCCTTCTTTACGTAATTTCGTACGAATAACTTTAGCTAATGGATCTGTATGGGTTTTTGAAATATCCGCAATTTGGAAGCGCGTAGGGTCCATTTTATTCGCTGCACCCATACTTGAAATAATAGGAATATTACGCTTTAAGCATTCTTTCATAATATGAATTTTATACATTACTGTATCACTTGCATCGATGACATAATCAATGCCTTGCGCGAAAAATTCTTCATAAGTTTCTTCCGTATAAAACATATGCATATCAATGACTTCACATGCAGGGTTAATATCTGCAATGCGTTCTTTCATGATAGCTGATTTAGATTGGCCAACTGTAGATAGATACGCTACTAATTGTCTGTTCACATTTGTAATATCTACATTATCCTTATCGACTAATATAATACGGCCGATACCACTTCGTGCACACGCTTCAGCTGCAAAAGATCCAACGCCACCTACTCCAAGAATAGCAACCGTTGTATTTTTTAATTTTTCGAGACCCTCTGTTCCTATAGCGAGCTCGTTACGTGAAAATTGATGTAACATCCTGACACTCTCCATCTATGAAATTTTATTAGTAAACCTAGTTATATACTAAGATAAAATCAAAATCTATCTTACATTTTATCATGTTATTCATCAAGTGAAAATTATAAAGAAAAAAATAAAGCAATTGAATTCATTCAATTGCTCTGTGCTTCATTATACATAATTTTTTTGAAAGGTCTCTACAAAAGAACTGTAAAACTGGACATTTATTTGTTGAAGGGCTGCAATGACAGCCCCACCTATTGGAGGTAAATCTGGGGTCTTAAAACGGAATGGCAGTGTCTCCTCCATTGCCATAGCTTGAAGTCTTGGTACAAAATAATTTTCGTTCGTAAACACGCCTCCACATAAGACGACAAGCACTTCTTCTTGCGTCCATTCCATATGAGAATAGCATGCTTTAATCGCCTTATAATAGTTTTGACAGGCATCTTCAACGATTCCCTTAGCTATAAGATCACCATTATCAGCCGCTTCAAAAATATATGTACACAGTGGTGCTATAACTGTGCGAGGATGCTCTTCTCCATAAACACATGCAATTAATTGCGGCACATGATCCACAGCAAAATGTTTCAGCACAACTTCTGTTAATACTGTAGCAGAAGCTCTACCATCATAACTTTGAAACACAGCTTTTAGTAACTGAACACCTAAATCATAGCCACTCCCTTCATCATCAAAAAGATAACCCCAGCCACCTACTCGATAAAAGCGTTGCTGCTCATCATACCCCATCGTAATAGCACCTGTTCCGGCGATTTGAACAATACCGGCCTTTCCAAGTGTACCCGCATAAAGAGCGATTAACGCATCATTGTCCACCGTAATAGTTGCTGAGCTACATACATATTGACGTAAGATAGCTTCCACAATGCTCTCGGCTTGAAGCTCTTTGACGCCCGCCATACCCGCAAAGCAGCTAGTAACTTCTGCCACTAATTGAGGATTTTGTTGCTGCAAACTTTGCATGATTGAATGGATTGTTGCTTCGAAATAGGGTTGATCCATGGCTGTAGGGTTACTACGAGTCGTTTCTATTTGGGCAAAACATTGGCCTTTTTCATCACTAATAACCGCCGTCGTTTTCGTGCCACCTCCGTCAATGGCTAAAACATACATAACATCATTTCCTTTCTCATAAAGAAAAAGAGATTGATAGCTCAATCCCTTCCTCTCGTATTTTCATTTCGTAAAACCAAATGATGACCACGGTTGAATATGCGCTAATAAAAATTGTTCTTCTTCAACAACACTTGCGACAACATTACTAGACCCAGCATTCGGAATTTCCTTTAGTACGATTTGTAGCTCACCCTTATAACGAACATCTAAATTATTATCGATCGTGACATCTCCAACTTTTAATGGACGTGTATCATGAACTGGAAAATCTCCATTTTTATATTTCACTCGAGATTGGGTACTACGAATTACGTATTCAGATACATCTCCACGATTAAAATGTGGTTCTTTATAAAGGATGGTTTCTTCTAAAATACTCGTGTCTGTTGACTGAACAAGTTTTAACTCAAGCTTATTGCGGCATAATTGACCTAATGCACGTATTTCATCCTCAGATGCATACATATTGCCGATGATACAGTCATCGATTAACCCTGTATGCCATAAATCTTTTGCCTGAACAGTAATTGGGAGGTGACGGTGTTCCTCCAATGTAGGTAAACCATGCTCCGTTTCTTCCCATGGCCCGAATTTACCATGCTGAGAAGAAATCATCGCAGCCGTCCGAATATTGTTTGCTTTAAACTGATGAGAGGTTTGTAAAAAATGCTGACGAGATAAACCCGTAAAGCGTCTTGGATAAAAATTATGACAGCCGATAATGTTCTCTTTATTCGGATGGTAAGATAAAATGTTGTCTACATATTTTGTACCATTACTAATATTTAATTCTATTTTCAGATTACTTGCATCAAGTGACATCCATGCTTCTTCCTGACCTGAGAATCCCATGTCTAAACGTAATGCTGCCAAATGATAATGTTCTTTCAAGTACCCTATGTCTCTATAGGTTAAATTTAGCTCTTGAAAAACAGCTGGGGCTATATCTGCAGAAATGTCAAAGCCTAATTGCTGTGCAAATTGGTTTATTTGCTGTAATTTTTGCCGTTCCTCTTCCTGCTTTAATGACATCAGACATGTAAAAATACGATCAAAGCCGTTGTCATGTGCTAGCTGAACATAACGCTTCATTTCTTCTAGTGTACTATGCTGCGGATATAGCGAAATTCCTAATCTTTTCACTTCGAACCCTCCGTTAGTAAACGCTTATACTTCTACTTTTTGCCCTTCTGATTGGGCTACAGGTGATTGTTCACTCTGTACCGCTAAAGCCGCTTTTTGCTCGTTCTGCTTCGCCATGCGATTTGCCATGGAAAGGAACGGCAAGTAAATACATATAGCTACCACAATTAAAACGATACTCAATACAGCTCCACGCCAAGATTGTGTTACTAAGAAACCATTAATAATCGGTGGTGTCGTCCATGGAACCGCAATTGTTGCTGCAGGCACGAACCCCCATTTTGTTGCAAAGAATGCAATTGTCACATTGATCATAGGTGTTAAAATGAATGGTACGAATAAGACTGGATTTAAAACAATTGGTAAACCAAATAATAAAGGTTCATTAATATTAAATAATCCAGGTGCAGCTGAAAGCTTTCCTACTGTATTATATTGTTTGTTTTTACGAGCAATAATGAATATGGCGATTATTAAAGCAATCGTTGTACCCGAACCACCCATATTAATAAATGCATCAAAGAACGGTTTGTTTATAATATAAGGTGCTACTTTTCCAGCAGAAATAGCAGCGACGTTAGCGTCAATTGCTTGCAAGTTAATGGATTGCATAAATGGCTCGATAATATTCGCCCCATGTATACCAAATGACCATAAAAATGTAGGAATGAAAGCTAAAATAAGACCAGCTACCCATGTATTTGTTAAGCCCATAAACGGCTCTTGAATCGATGAATAAAACGATCCAATAATATCTGGTATATCAAAGCCAGCAGAAATTATCGTACGAACTAATGCAAATAAACCAATCGTAATGATTGCTGGTAGTAATGCAGCAAATGATTTTGACACAGCAGATGGCACACCAGCAGGCATTTTAATTAATAGTCTAGAGTTACCCGATAACCGTGCGAACAGCTCAGCAGAAATAAGGGCAGTAATGAGAGCAACAAATATTCCTCCCGTACCTGTCGTTAATCCTGATAAACCACCTTCCCCAAACGTACCAAATGTCATATAACTGGCAAGACCGATAACCCCTCCGGATAATGCATCCTTGTCATAGCTTTTCGTCAAATGATAAGCAACAGAAAAGGCTAATAATAATGAGATGATTCCAAATGTTGCGCCCCAAACATTGCCTCCAAACTGTGTCCATGTCTCATGCTTCCAAATGGCATCGAGTGCATTTTGATAAAGTTTAATAGGCAAATTGTTAATAAGTACAGCCAGTGAACCAACTATCGTCAAAGGCATGATCGTAATAAATCCGTCACGAATAGCAACTAAATGACGCTGATTTCCAACCCTAGCAGCAACCGGTACAAATTTTTCTTCTAAAAAACGGAACATTCTCATACACTCCCTTTGCTTTTTATTGTGACATCAAAATTTGATGTTACTCCCCTTTGATACGTTCATATAATTCAATCATTTCCTGTGCTAAATCACGAAATGTAATAGCGTTCATTAAATGATCCTGTGCATGAATTAATAACATGGATACTTCCACTTTTTCTCCCCTTGCTTCTTGTGACAGTAAACCTGTTTGAGAATGGTGCGCTTCGATTAATGCCTCATTCGCTAATTTAATTTTTTCCTTTGCTGCATCTATCTGTCCCTTTTTTGCCAGCTGTATGGCTTCCATGCATTCACTTTTTGTATTACCACTATGAACAATAAGCCCCATAATGGATTCCATTAATGCTGTGTCCTCCATTCCCCTTAAGCCTCCTTTACCCTATTAGTTGTAGTGCTTGCTGCAAAACTTTTTCGCCATTCATCATGCCGTAGTCTGCCATATTAATAACATCGATTGGAAAATTCATGTCCTTAAACTTTGTTTCATATGAGCCCTTTAAGTAGCGAACTTGTGGACCTAATAACAGCACATCAGCCTTTTTTGTGGCTAGTACTTTTTCAACCTCCCCTTCCGCAATAGCATAAATATCTGCCTCAATATTTTGCTCCTGTGCAGCTTTTTGCATCTTTGATACTAATAAACTAGTACTCATACCTGCCACACACACTAACATGATATTTTTCATTTGAAACACTCCCTTTTACATTTTTTAACTTTGTAATCGCTTACTTAATCTGAGAATAGCACCTATTGGTATATACCACAATATATTTTTTACAGTAATTTTCTACATATGAAAGTGTCTACAAAATTGGGCTGTCACATTTTATAGGAGAATAAACGATTTCGCTTAACTGGTATAGTCCACAAAAGAATTCAAAAAAATTTTAATTTTCTTTACTATCCAATCCTTAAAAATACTCATAAAATGCTGGTTTTTCAGTAGGTAATGCCCATTGCCATTGCTGAATAACCTTTTCCACCACAGGTTGATTCGCATAAATAACAGCATCTTTAACCGACAGATAGCCAACCATCATTGCAGAAAAAAGAGTAATTGGTAATGTTAACATATGCATGTCAATGATCGAATTTGTCTCAATTATTGAGACATGACCACTTTTATTTATTTGATAGATATGTTCATTCCAATGACAAAATTTATCTTCAATACGGACATACAATGTTTCATGAATATCTTTCCATGGATACTGCTGCATAAAGGCGTAAACATCTACTACTCTGACCATCACATCCTGTATAACTTCCTTTTTAAATTGTGGCTCTTTGAAAAAAAAGCCGAAAGGAACATGGTTAGAAGTAACCCCTGTAATACTACTGACACTTGCTGCATGAGATGTAATATAGCGCCACATAGCTTGCTCTGCTGAATAATTTGCTACCATAAAATCTTGAATTTCAAACGTACTATGCTGAATCGTATAACGGATATACCCCTCAAGGTGATCCTTGTTAAAATAAGCAGCAAAATGACTATCAGGGCTCCTTCTCTCAATTCTCTTCCACCATGCGTCATCACGTACCATGCCACCATTTTGAGAAACAGCCATTGCATCATGAAAATCCTTAATCTTCTTAAAAAGCTCGGAGTCTGGCCATTCGAAGCTCATCCGTTTGACGACATCTAGTTGTTTCCCGAATGATGGGAACATCGATTGCGGTATTGTGTAATGTAACTTCTCGAAAAACAACTCCCATCCGAAATGACGATAGAAGGACACAGAAAAAGGCGCTAATATAGAAATGGTTTGCCCATTTTCACGCATATTTTGTAGAGCTTCTATCATCAGACTTTTAATAATTCCCTGCTGTCGATACTCAGGATACGTAGCAACAAATCCTATACCACCCATTTTATAGCGGATACCATGTATGGTCATATTTAGTGGTAAGATTAATAGCTGCCCAACTACCTTTTTAGTATCATAGGCACCAAGTGTTGTACTATGCTCAATCCAATAGTGAAAATCCTCTCTACGTGGCCCTGTATATTTATTTGGAAAACAATAATCCCGTAATTGATGGACCTGCCCATAATCGTTGGGCGAAACGATGCGAATGTCCATATAACCACCTCTTTTTATCTGAATATTCTAATAATTAAATAGCTATGAATCTGTTAATGGGGATTCATCTGCAGTGGCTTGAAAAACAACCACTGCTAGAACCCTTAAAACTCTTCCCCTATCTCTTTCGATACCATGATGTCCGTTATTGTTTGAAATAATTTTTCGACATCTGGACCATACGCTGAAATTTCTACTACGCTTCCTGGTTTTACCCCAAGTGACATGACACCCATAATAGACTTTAAATTTACTGATTTCTCTTGAAAAGTTAAGGTAATATCACTTTCGAACGGTGTAACTGCAGTGACGAGTAATGCAGCGGGCCTTGCATGAATTCCTTCGGGTGAAGTAATTTTATACATTTTCTTCATTCATAATGCCTCCATTTTCATGTAAAATCTATCCGATCTTGATAATTGGCAATCATTATCTCATTATGTGACCAATCGGAGTCTACATTATTACTAACAAAAATGGGCAGCTCTGTTGAAGTCTTTGCAATTTCCTCAATAACTTCGCTGAACAAAGCATTCAATAGCAGCGAACCAATAACTGTTGATGCAGGTGCATACTGCATTTTTTGTACATGCAGAACACCGTCACCAATAGGTATATGAGTGTTAATAACGAGATCTACCACTTCTTCTAGCCGTTGCCCACTGTGATGACGTGTAGCCTGCTCTCTATAGGCAAGTGATTGGAGAGATAGGACAAATACACCTGCTTTTTTGGCTAATAAAGCCGCGTCAATTGGCGCTGAATTTCTCCCAGAGGTTGAAATTACAATACAAATGTCATTTTCACGAAAGTCAAATTGTTCCTTATGTTGTTCAATAATTGTTGGGTCCTTCTCATTGATAGAGGAGGCCAAGGCACCTGCATGTAATGCTAGAGGTCCAATAAAAATTGGACGTACAGGTACTAAACCTCCAGCACGATAAAATGCCTCCTGTGCTAATAGCTGAGAATGACCGCAACCGAATAATTGGATAATCCCACCTTTCTGAAGGCGTTGCACAATGATTTGTGCAACTTCCTTTATACGAGCAGACTCCTGCTCTTTCACAACCTGGATCAGCTTTTCGATTTCAGAAAAATATGCATCCATATTATCACCTTTTAATTTCACTTATAAATTTGTAGCGATCAGCACGATACGTACTACGTACAAGCTCAAACGGCCGACCATCAGACAGATAACTCGTACGTTTAATAATTAAAACAGGTGCTGTTTGATTGATCTGTAAAAACTTACTATCCTCTTTAGACACAATCGCTGCCTCCATTTGTTGGACGGCATTTCCAATTTTTTGATGGAATTTTGCTTCGATTAATGCATAAAGAGAGCCCATTATTTGTTTCTCATCCAATTCTGGATATACTTTCACAGGTATATACGTTTTTTCAATTGCCATTGGTTGTGAATCAGCATTTCTTATCCGCACGACAAAGAATACTTCTTCCCCAGGCTCTATCATTAAATCTCTTGCAATATCCACTTGTGGTATGATTTTTTCAAATCGTAATACTTTACTACTCGGTTCCATACCTCTTGCTCGCATATCCTCAGTAAAACTTGTTAAGCCTTTTAACGGTTGCTCTAATTTTGGATTGGCAACATAGGTACCTCTTCCTTTTTCACGATATAACAAACCGCTATTCACTAGATTAGTAATGGATTGACGGACAGTCATTCTACTTACATCAAATTGTGCAGAAAGCTCTCGTTCTGAAGGTATTGTTTCACCAATTTTGTACTCTTCTAAATAAATTCGTTGTTTAATAATCTCTTCTATTTGTATATAGATAGGTATATGAGAATTTTTCTCTAACAATTCTTGCACCATCCTTATCGCCTCGTTTATGATTTCTCAAATACAACTTTACCTCGACAAATAGTTTTTTGCACATTTAATTTTTGATCAAGCAATACAAAATCTGCATCAAAACCTTCTTTAATTCGTCCTTTCTTGGACAGCCGTAATTGCTCTGCTGCATTCGTAGAGGACATAACGACTATTTCTTGAAGTGAACAATTTGTAATAAATTTCATATTTTTCACTGCCTGTTCCATGGTTAAAATACTCCCAGCTAATGCTCCGTTTGCTAAATGGGCTCCTTTTTCACTCACATACACTGTTTGCCCGCCTAAATCATATTCGCCATATTTTAACCCTTTCGCGCGCATTGCATCCGTAATAAGAATGATGCCCTTCGCACCTTTCATACGATAAGCTAACATAACTGATTGAGGATGACTATGCACAAAATCGACAATTAGTTCAACCATAATTTTGTCATTTAGTAACGCTCCACCGACAACTCCAGGGTCACGATGATGAAATGGCCGCATTTGATTATATAAATGAGTGGCTTGATTTACCCCTAATGTTACTGCTTTCTTGACCTCCTCTATTGTAGCGTCAGAGTGACCAATAGATGGAATTACATGAAAGTTCTTTAGTGCTTCTAGAAATGTAAAGCCACCCTCTATTTCTGGTGCAACTGTGATTTGTCTTATCCGATTCTTGCTTATTGTTTGCCAATGGGCAAATTGATCAATCGTAGGACTAATCATATAAGCTACTGGTTGAGCGCCCGCGCGAAGTTGCGAAACAAATGGACCTTCCACATGTATGCCCAATAGATTGGCTTCTCCCTCATTATGATCAAATTTTGCTACATTCTTTAAAGCGCTTTCAATTTTAGCGACGGATTGTGTCATTGTTGTGGCAAGGAAACCTGTAACACCTTCTTGTACTAAAGATTGAGCCATTGCATGCAAAGACTGTTGAGTACCATCCATCGTATCATGGCCAGCTGAACCGTGAATGTGCATATCAATATAACCAGGGAGCAGTAGCCAATCCTGATCTTGACCATCAATATATTGAGTCGCCTCCAAAGTTAACCTATGACCTATTTGAGCAATTTTACCGTTCTGGATATAGATATCACCCTCAAAAGGTTTTCCCTCTGGGTTAATCATCGTGACATTGGAGATTAATAGTGTATCCTTCAAAATTTCACCTCCATCAACAGTTTCACCTAAAAGGTATAGTTGTCTATACCAATTATATGCTGATTTACCAGAAATAAAAAGTAATTTTTTCTATTTTCTAAATTTTTTATAAAATATTTAACCCTTGAAAGAATTCCAATTTGACAGACGTATGTTCTTTTCTTAATGTTTGGAACTTACATGAATTCATTTGCACATAAAAAAGGAGCTTTTTTTAAGCTCCTTTTCAATCCTATGTATAGGACGAATCCCAATTGTGCCGTAATGCCAAGAAACAATCGTTTTGAACCCGCAATTTGCAGGGGGGTGCCTGCTTTGCAGCTTTAAACTTCCCGCTCCGCAAGGGGCATGTTTGCGACTACAAAATGAAGGCTCCCGATTCGATAGTGTTCGGTCAAAACTGTGAAGTAGAGTTAGCAGTTAGACAAACACATCAGGATTCGTATTACAGTTATCATAGCATCACTTTTCTGATAATTCAAACGATTTTCTCTAATAATCTATAATTTCTTGAGAAAACGCAAAAAATACCTAGATTCCCAACAATATTTGCTAGAAAATCCAGGTATTTTGCATTATTGATTATTTTCTAAAAGGTTTAATTGCCAAGCTCAATTCGCTTAGTTGTTCAGGAGATACCTCACTTGGTGCTTCTGTCATTAAGCAGCTAGCACTTGCCGTTTTCGGGAATGCAATTGTATCACGTAAATTGTGACGACCAGCTAACAGCATGACAAAGCGATCAAGGCCAAATGCAAGACCAGCATGCGGTGGCACGCCATATTCAAATGCTTCTAATAAGAAACCAAATTGCGCTTGAGCTTCTTCCTCTGAGAAACCAAGTAATTCAAACATTTTTTCCTGTAGGTCACGTTCATAAATACGTAATGATCCACCACCAAGCTCATAGCCGTTTAAAACGATATCATATGCCTGTGCACGAACAGCAGATGGGTCCGTGTCCATTAATGAAATATCTTCATCAAATGGGCGTGTGAATGGATGGTGAGCAGCATAATAACGACCGTCCTCCTCAGAGAATTCAAATAATGGCCAGTCTGTAATCCATAGGAAAGCAAATTGTGATTCGTCGATTAACTCTAAATCTTGACCTAATTTCGTACGAAGTGCACCTAAAGAAGCAGCTACAACAGATGCTTTATCCGCTACGAATACTAGAATATCGCCAACTTCTGCTCCCATTCGTTCGATTAATGCTGCTGCTAACGCCTCATCAAAGAATTTCGCGATTGGGCCATTTAAGCCTTCTTCTGTTACCTTTAACCAAGCAAGACCTTTAGCACCGTAAATACCAACAAACTTTGTTAGTTCATCCATGTCTTTACGAGAGTATTTGTCAGCTGCACCTTTAATATTGATACTTTTTACTTGCTTACCTTGTGCCACTGTATCAGCGAATACTTTGAAACCACAGCCTTCAAAAATATCATTTAATGCCACTAATTCTAATCCAAAACGTACGTCTGGCTTATCAGAACCATATCGATCCATTGCTTCTTGGTACTTCATGCGCTGGAATGGTGCAGGGATATCAATCCCTTTCACTTCTTTCATTACTGCTTGGATTAATCGCTCATTCATTTCTAATACTTCTTCTTGTGTTAAGAAGCTTGTTTCAATGTCCACCTGTGTAAACTCTGGTTGACGGTCAGCACGTAAGTCCTCGTCACGGAAGCAACGTGCAATTTGGAAATACTTTTCAAAGCCAGCAACCATTAATAATTGTTTAAATAGCTGAGGTGATTGTGGTAGTGCATAAAATTCACCTTCATGGACACGTGATGGCACTAAATAGTCACGAGCACCCTCTGGCGTTGATTTCGTTAATATCGGAGTTTCTACTTCTAGGAAGCCTTCGTTTTGTAAGAAGTTACGGATTGTACGCGTAACGTCCGAACGCATTTTGAAAGTATCGAACATGACTGGGCGACGTAGGTCAAGGTAACGGTATTTTAAACGTAGATCTTCTGATACGTCTGTGCGGTCTTCAATTTGGAATGGTGTTGTTTTTGCTGTATTAATCACGACTAATCTCGTTGCTTCCACTTCGATTTTACCGTTTGGTACATTCGGGTTGATTTGGTCCTCTGTACGTAGAATGACTGTTCCTTCTATTTCTATTACATATTCACTACGCACTTTATCCGCTAATGCATGTGCTTCTGCAACATCTGGACTAAATACGACTTGTGTAATACCAGTACGGTCACGTAAATCAATGAAAATTAAACCACCAAGGTCACGACGACGCTGTACCCATCCTTTTAATACGACTTTTTCGCCTTGTAACGTTTCTGAAAGCTCGTTACTAGCATGTGTTCTTGTAGCCATTGTTAAATTCCTCCAAAATATATTCAATTTATGTAGCATTCAACAAGAAATGCCCTATCTTTTTTAAGATTGTTGTGATAAATAGTTCACTAACTCTGAAAATGCAACCTTGTGCTGTTCACCAGATTCCATATGTTTCACCGCGGCTTGTTGTTCTTCAAGCTCTGTTTCACCAAGGACAATTGTATACTTTGCCCCTAGACGGTCAGCTGATTTCATTTGGGCTTTCATTTTACGATCTAAATAATCCATCTCTGTTGCAAGACCCTTCGCACGGAAAGTACTAGTCAACTCTACAGCCTTTTGCTTCGCTTCATCACCCATGGCAATAATATAAACGTCTAGTCCTGAAGCCGTATCCAATTCAACGCCCTCTGCTTCAAGCGCTAATAACAGACGTTCAATACTTAATGCGAAACCAATACCGGGTACATCTGGGCCGCCTATTTCTTGCACCAGACCATTGTATCGTCCACCACCACAAAGGGTTGTAATAGCACCAAAGCCAGATGCTGAAGACATTATTTCGAATGTTGTATGATTGTAATAATCCAGTCCTCTTACAAGATTTGGATCAACCTCATACGTAATACCCAAAGTATCTAAATATGTTTTCACTTGAGCAAAATAAGTAGAAGATTCCTCAGTGAGGAAATCTGTTAATGCAGGAGCCGTTTGCATTAATGGGTGCTCACGATCCACCTTACAATCTAAAATACGTAATGGATTTTTATGCAAACGATTTTGGCAATCTGAGCAAAACTCATGAATATGTGGCTCAAAATGTTGTAATAAAGCTGTACGGTGCGTATCACGTGTTTCTTTATCACCCAGTGAATTGATCACTAATTTTAAATCCTTTAAGCCAGCTGATTCATAGACATCCATTGCAAGAGCAATGACTTCTGCATCGATTGCAGGATCTGCTGAACCAATTGCCTCTACCCCAAATTGAACAAATTGGCGGTAGCGGCCAGCTTGTTGACGTTCATAGCGGAACATAGGTCCTAAATAGGAAAGTTTAACAGGTTGGTCTGGAGCACCAAACATTTTATGTTCAACATATGCACGTACAACACCAGCTGTATTTTCAGGACGCAGTGTTAACGAGCGGCCTCCGCGATCCTCAAATGTATACATTTCTTTTTGTACAACATCCGTTGTTTCACCAACACCGCGTGCAAATAAATCAGTTTGCTCAAAAATCGGTGTACGAATTTCGTTATAGCGATATACACGACAAATATCACGAATAATCGCTTCAACCTTTTGCCATTTTTCAGATTGACCTGGCAAAATATCTTGTGTCCCTCTTGGCACTTTAAAACTCATGTAATTCCCTCCTATATTGATTGCCTATGATTGAGCAGGTTTCCCTCCGTTTTGAACGAGTTCACTCAAGTGCCTTTTTCATCGAGTTAAGGAGGTTTCCCCTCATTAAGAACATCTCAATTTTTCGGACAACACAAAAAGCTCCCGTCACCTTGCCACTGCAAGGGACGAGAGCTGTATAAGCTTCCGCGGTTCCACCCTAGTTGACACAAATTTTTACATGTGTCCTCCTCGTAATCGGATAACGGCCGATTCCGTTTTTTCCTACTAAGCACTGCTTTTCGGAAAAAAGCCTCTCAAGTGTTATTCACGTCATACATTTTTGTAGGAAAGATTGCAGCCTAAGTCTTCCCCTCTCTGTTCCAATAGAGGTACACGCTACTTGCTTGGTCATAAGCGATTAATCATTTTTCGATTACCCTTTATGTTAGTCACTAGCTAGGCCAATGTCAACTATTTTTGTTTTTTTCATCAGGCAGTAATGAAAATGACAAATTCCATTACCTTTTTACCACGAATTTTTATACAAAAGCATGGTAAAATAGCACAAGGAATAGGAGGAATCTGATGAGGACAAAAATTTTACATAGTATTATCATCTTCGTACTAATGGTAACAATTGCGATTCCAAATAAGAACTTTATTCAAAAAGCTTCCGCTGACGCCAGTGATCTAAAAGTAGCAGGTATGATTCTTCATTTACGTGATGGTCCTGGATTGTCTTATCCAATTATTACGACTTTAGAAGAAGGTGATCCTTTAACTTCAATTGGTCGTGAAGGTGATTGGATACAAGTAAAAACAGGTAGCTATGAAGGGTGGGTAGCATCTTGGCTGACTGCCTCTACAAACGCTCAAAAAACCATTGATAAAACTGTTATTTCACAGGTAGACCGTTTAAATATTCGCACAGAACCAGATATCTCTTCAGCTGTTCTTGGACAGCTCTCTACGGGCAACCAAGCAAACCTCATTGAGGAGAATAATGAATGGGCAAAAATTGATTGGAATGGACTAACAGGTTGGGTTTCTAAGGATTATGTCACGATTAACGATAGTCCTAAAAAAGAAACGGAACCAAAAGAAAATGCAGTAGAAGTATCAACAACTACTACACCTGTAAATAAAGATACAAGTTTTACTATTTTGGTGGATGCACTGAATGTTCGTAAAAAACCAGACTTGAATGCTAAAAAAATTGGCACTGTAAAAAAAGGACAGGCTTACAAAGTACTTACGCATGAGCACAATTGGGTACAAATTCAGTACAATGATAAAAAAACTGGATGGGTCTATAGTTTTTATGGGACATTTTCAAATAAAGTAAAGAGTACATCTAAATCGTCCTCTTCAAAAAATTTGGAATCCGTTACCATTATTTATAATGGGACAAACCTCCGAACGGATGCTTCAACAGCAGCTGAAGTAGTGGAGCGAGTAGATGCTGGTAAAACGTATCCTATTGTAGGCGTAAAAAATGATTTCTACGAAATTCAATTAGACAAAGAAACAGCGTTTGTTGCGAACTGGGTTGTGACAACAAGCTCCAATAAAACTTCAATTCCACAAAAGGATCAACTAGAGCCACGTAAAAAGGGAACGTTAAATGGACTGACCATTGTTGTAGATGCTGGGCATGGAGGCAATGACCATGGTACAACAGGCCAACGTGGAACAGAAGAAAAAGGAATTACCTTGAAAACAGCCACTCTCCTTGCCTCCAAGTTAAGTGCTGCTGGAGCTAACGTTGTTATGACACGGGAATCAGACGAGTATGTGGCACTGCGTAAGCGTGTCTCGATTGCACATCAATATGAGGCAGATGCCTTTATCAGTCTACATTATGATGCAACTGACGATAGCTCTATTAACGGCTTCACGTCCTATTATATGAATAGTAATCAAAAAGGGCTTGCTGAGGCCATACATGATGGACTTTCGAGTAAAATAGATTTGAGAGATCGCGGAACACAACAGGGCAATTACTTAGTACTACGAGAGAATCGTCAAAAAGCCGTGCTTATTGAGTTAGGATACTTAAGTAATGCTAGTGAGGAACGTGCCATCACAACGGCTAAATTCCGTGAACAGGCTACCCTCGGAATTTATCAAGGCATCTTAAATTACTTTAATGCGGATAAAGAATAAGACAAAGAAGCTGTGGAAGGAATCACTTTCCACAGCTTCTTTCATGTTTTAGGAGATGCCTAATGCGACCGCAGCGATTAACGCCAAACATGCTATTACTACCCAGCCAAGAATCATCTTCCATATGAATTTAATCCACTTTTCATAAGGAATACCTGCTACGGCTAAATACGCCATTAATGCAGATGAAGTAGGAATAATCGAGTTTGTTAATGAATCTCCATATTGGAATGCTAAAACCGCAACTTGTCGTTCTAAACCTAATAAATCAGTAATTGGAATCATAATCGGCATTGTTGCTGCCGCCTGTCCACTACCAGATGAAATAAATAAATTCAAAAGGGCTTGAATAAATAACATACCGATTGCACTTATAGCATGCGGTAAATGCCCAATTGTCTCTGATGCTGCATATACAATCGTATCAATGATTTTCCCTTGCTCTAAAACTACTGTAATAGCACGGGCAAAACCGACGATGAGAGCACCAAATGTTACAGCCTTTGCCCCATCAATAAAGGAATCAAAAATAGTGCCAGGCTTTAAACCACCAATTAGTCCTGCAATTAAGCCCATGATTAAGAAGGACGCTGTTAATTGTGTTAAAAACCAGTCCCAATTAAATACACCATAAATATTAAATCCGATCCCACAGGCCATCACAATAAATACCAATTTATGTTTCCCTGTTAATGGAGGAATATCAATCGCAGACACATTAGATTTAGCCTGTTGTTCAATATCGTAAATAACACTTGCTTGTGGATTCTTTTTCACCTTAAAGGCATAGCGAGATACATAGAAAATAGCAAAGCTTAACACAAAAATATAGACAACCGCACGGAAACCGATACCAGAAAATAATGGTACATCCGCTAATGATTGTGCAACACCGACGGTAAAGGGATTAAGCATTCCCCCAAAAAACCCGCTGGCTGCTCCTAGTGTAATCATGGCTGTTCCTGTTACTGCATCAAAGCCCATAGCTCGAGCAATTGCTACGCCAATCGGTACGAAAATAATCGTTTCTTCAGCCATCCCCATTGTAAACCCGCCAACAGAGAATAGAATCATGGATAAAGGAATTAATAGCTTCTCTCTACCCTCTAAAGCCTTTACACCTTTATAAACGCCAGCTTCAATGGCGCCTGTAGAATGAATAATACCAAATACACCACTAACTAAGAAAATGTAGAAAATAATTTGGGCACCTTTTTCAAGACCCATTGGAATTGCTGTAAACATTTCAAAAATGGAAACTGGATTACTTTCGATATGATGATAGCTTCCATCTACAACGAGCATTCGTCCTTCCGGATCTTCTACTCTGTCAAACTCACCTGCTGGAATAATATAGCTTGCAATACCTGCTAGAAAAATAATAGCAAAAATTATGGTATATGTATGAGGTACTTTCAGCCAACTCTTCTTTTTTACACGCTGTTCATTTTCCAAAATATCACCAACCTATTGATAGTTTTAGACATTAGCAAATTCTGTCGAAATCCTCCTTTCTTCTTTGTCGCTATATGTCGTTAATTGAAAATAAATATACATTAGTTCAAATTTATTGTAAAGTATTAATTTTCTATTATTTCAGATATTCCATTTCGTCGTTGTCTTATAAAGCTTTCTTGGACGGCCTTGATGATAAGGGTGTTCCTCTCCTGCTAACATAAAATAGTTATGTTCAATTAATCGATTAATAATGCGCTCAGCAGATCTACGTGACAGATTCATATAGTTCGCTAATTCAGCAGCCGAAAAGGGGCGATTATTTGTTACCAACATGAACTGCTTCATTACATTTAAATTTTTAGCACTCATTTTTACCTTTTCAGCGATCTCTAAAATATTTTTATTATTATTGCTTAAGGCAACCTTTTTATTATTTTCAAATAATGGTCCATGTAATCGATTATGTTCATCCACCAAACACATTACCGTAGAGGCCTCTCTAAATTTGGTTGTAAAAAATAAAGCCTGGGACGAATGTGCTTCTGCTTCATGTAAAGAATAACCGTAACCAACTCCCACTTGAAAAAAAGCTCCAAATTGTTGTTCGAATTGTTCTTTTAGTGATTGTAAATAAGTGGGTTCAAGCTTTTCAATCACCCCTCTAGTTGAAATAATTAAATATGGCTTCTGTTGTGATGGCATGACTCTTGCTTGTAAACGTTCGCTTAATTTTTCTAAAGTATTCAAAAACACTGGATGATCGTGCGATAAATTTTCTTTGCTACAAATAGACACAACAGCAATTTGCGAGGACGTCAACAATTTATTATTATACGTATCTAGTGCTCTGCTAATGGCCGCTGTAAAAGTTTGTTTGCTTTCAACCATATACTTCGCGGGTATCCCTAATTGCTGTAACTCTATAAAAACGGCATGTAGACTAGTAAGGGCTAATTTAGTCTTTCCGGCTTTATATAATTCCTTATGATAAAGGACATAATCAGTCATATTTAGTTCTGCTATTTTTTCAGATTTTTCATGTACAGATGCATAATCCATTACATAAACATCTGCGAATGAAATCCCTGCCTCCTTCATCACTTGATAAAAGCTATCCTTTTTAGGTAAATCAATCGATAATTCGCTAAGTTCCACTCTTTCATGATGGTGTAATGATAATAATGAAAGTGCTAATGTCAATTCATCGAAAGGAAGATATGTCGCATGTATACGAGATTCCTTTATTTTTTCATAGCAATAAAAATACGGAATTGAGCCAGCAAATAATACAATATCCGATCGCGATGCTGCTTCGTCAATAAGTTCCACACACTGCACAGGGTGCGTGTATGAAAAATGAATAAATTGTACTTGAGGAAACGCTGCGAAATGCTCCTTTATATTATTCCAAAAAAACAATGAACCTAGAATCGCTATCGTTTGCATTTAGTTTCAACCTCTCTAATAAATCAAATATTCTAATAATTAAACGCATTCATTATACCGTATATGAATCAAAAAAGAACCTTCTATCATCTGCCATGATTCGAAGGTTCATACTTACTCATTTTTTTGTTGTTTCCAATGTAACCCATACAATTTCCTCCAGCTGTATGAAAAACGGCGTACGACGAATCTCTAAAATAATATGGTCAGGTAGTATCGAAAGTAAAATACCTTGCTGAATATTTTTTTCGGTTTGCACTACAATTGCCTGACCAATCATCATTTTTAGCGTTTCGTATAAATATGGATTGGATATACTCCCCATCTGAGCCATGTTCTTGACACTCCCTCCTATAAAACTAACCATACTTTTTAGTATATGAAGGAATTATAGGAAATGTACCATTATTTTGACTCTAGAAGTATTGTCACTGGACCATCATTAATGAGTGCAACGTCCATCATTGCACCAAAAATACCTGTCTCCACATGTAAACCGTGTTCACGTAATGCTTGGTTAAAAGCTTCCCACAGCGGCTCTGCTACTTCTGGTCTTGCAGCACTTGTGAAACTTGGACGATTCCCTTTTTTTGCATCCCCATACAACGTAAATTGTGAGACGGATAAAATAGCGCCTCCATGTTCCAAAATAGAATGATTCATTTTTCCATCTGTATCTTCCCAAAGGCGTAAATTGGCTACTTTTTTTGCTAAGTAAACAACATCTTCCATCGTATCCTCATGTGTAATGCCTACCAGAAGAACGTAGCCATTTTCAATTGCTCCTGTGACAGTTCCGTCTACTGTTACAGAAGCCGTTCTACTGCGTTGTAATACTACCTTCATACGTAAATAACCCCAATTCTAACTGTTGCTTAATTGATAACTCGTTGCACCGAATAAATATCAGGTGTTTGTTTAATTCGTTCCACAACTTTATGCAAATGTGAAATATTTGAAATAGAAATCGTTAAATGAATCGTGGCCATTTTATCACGATCAGCACGACCGCTTACCGCTAAAATATTTGTTTTAGTTTCACTAACAATTTGCATGATTTCATTTAAAATCCCAGGACGATCAAAAGCAGATACTTCGATATCAACTGGGTATTCTTTTTTCTCAGGGATGACACCATGCTCCCATTCGACTTCAATTAGTCGCTCCTGCTCATCCTCAATTTGGATATTAGGACAGTCGGCACGATGCACGGATACGCCACGACCTTTTGTAATGAAGCCAACGATATCATCTCCTGGAACAGGCGTACAGCAACGCGAAAGTCGAATGAGCATATTATCAATGCCCTTGACAATAACTCCTGATTCTGTGCGTTTTTGTGGAATCGGATTTTTCATTTTTTGTTCGATTTTCTCTAAAGCTTCTTCCTGTTCACGCTCTTTTCGGCGTTTTTCAGCTAAACGATTAACAACCTGTTGAGCAGTTATTCCGTTCATACCAACAGCTGCATACAAGTCTTCTTCATTCGTATAATTAAATTTATCACACACTCGTTTGAGATTTTCTGGTGACATTGTTTCCTTTAAATCGAAATCCTGCGCGCGAATTTCTTTTTCAATCATCTCTTTGCCTTTGACAATATTCTCCTCACGTAAGTGACGTTTAAAGAATTGCTTTATTTTATTTTTCGCCTGTGAGGATTGGGCTATTTTTAACCAATCACGACTCGGACCAAAGGATTGCTTAGATGTTAAAATTTCAATGATATCGCCCGTTTTCAGTGGTGTATCAAGTGGCACCATTTTCCCATTGATTTTCGCACCAATCGTACGATTTCCGACCTCAGAATGGACACGATAAGCGAAATCAATTGGCACAGAACCCGCAGGTAATTCAATGACATCGCCTTCAGGTGTAAATACGTAAACCATATCAGAAAACAGATCAAATTTTAAGGACTCCATGAACTCTTCTGCGTTGGAAGATTCATTTTGGAATTCTAATATTTCGCGGAACCACGTTAATTTTTGATCGACATTTTGCTTTTGATGATCAACGTTTTTACCTTCTTTATACGCCCAGTGAGCCGCAATCCCGTACTCTGCAATTTTGTGCATTTCTTTCGTACGAATCTGTACCTCTAATGGATCCCCATAAGGTCCAATAACTGTCGTGTGTAAGGATTGATACAGGTTTTGCTTTGGCATAGCAATATAATCTTTAAAACGACCTGGCATTGGTTTCCACAACGTATGCACAATCCCTAAAACCGCATAGCAATCTTTAATACTATCGACAAGTACACGAATGGCTAATAAGTCATAAATTTCATTAAACTGTTTCTTTTGCAGCACCATTTTTCGATAAATACTGTAAATATGCTTTGGACGACCATATACATCTGCATCAATTTCAACCTCATTCAGCTGTGACTTCATCTCAGCCATGACATTGTCTAAATAAGCCTCACGTTCGTCTCTTTTTTTCTTCATCAAACTGACTATACGATAATATTGCTGTGGGTTTAAATAGCGAAGGGCTGTATCTTCAAGCTCCCATTTGACAGTTGATATTCCAAGACGATGTGCAAGTGGTGCAAAAATCTCTAATGTCTCTTTCGAAATACGTCGTTGCTTTTCAGCCGGCAAATGCTTTAGCGTACGCATATTGTGGAGACGGTCGGCTAGCTTTATTAAGATGACACGGATATCCTGCGCCATGGCTACAAACATTTTTCGATGATTTTCTGCTTGCTGTGCCTCTTTTGATAAATATTTAATTTTCCCTAATTTTGTAACTCCATCCACAAGTACTGCTACTTCTTCGCCAAATTCCCGTACCAAATCATCCCGCGTAAAATCTGTATCTTCGACAACATCATGTAAAAAACCTGCCGCTACAGTTTCTGGGTCCATTTGTAATTCAGCTAGAATACCTGCTACTTGTACTGGGTGAATAATATACGGTTCACCAGAGCTACGGAATTGCTCAATATGGGCATCCCTTGCTAATTCATATGCTTTTTTCACGAATGCGACATTTTCATCATTCATGTAGGATTTGACTAACTCAAAAACGTCCTCAGGAGTCAAAATTTGCTCTTTCGCCATAACATGTCCACCTTGCTCGTCAAATTTTTCAGATTAGATATAAACTTAATTGTATAAAATTTTGTAGCCTATTGTAAAGAGACTGTGTCATTTAGTTTAGTTAATCTCGTGAACAGTTTAATAAATGGAAAAAATATTCTTCTTTTTAATGAAAAAGACCCTCTGCGACAATATGTCACAAAGAGTCTTTGTTTCGACAAAGGAATTAATGTAATTGATTGAAAGCTACAGCAATTTTCGCGCCCACCACTGCATTGTTTTTCACTAATGCAATATTCGCATCAAGGCTTTTACCTTCTGTTAGTTCTTTTACTTTTCCTAGTAAGAATGGTGTCACATCTTTACCTTGAATACCATTCTCTTCAGCCTCTACTAAAGCTTTTTCAATAATATTTGTAATAAACGCATGTTCTAATGCTTCAGCTTCTGGAATTGGATTAGCAATAACAGCGCCACCTTTTAAGCCTAATTTCCATTTCGCACTTAGCATTTCTGCAATTCCCTCTGGTGTATCAAGCTGGAAGTTTACATCGAAACCACTTTGACGTGTGTAGAATGCTGGTAGTTCATCCGTACCATAGCCAACTACTGGCACACCTTTTGTTTCAAGGTATTCTAGTGTAAGTCCGATATCTAAAATAGATTTTGCACCCGCACAGATAACAGCAACATTTGTTTGTGCTAATTCTTCTAAGTCAGCAGAGATATCCATTGTTGTTTCAGCACCGCGGTGAACACCACCAATACCACCTGTAACAAAGATTTCGATTCCTGCAAGTTCTGCAGAGATCATAGTAGCAGCAACTGTTGTAGCACCTAGTTTTTTCGTAGCAAGTAAGTAACCTAGGTCACGGCGTGAAGCTTTAGCAACACCTTTTGCATTACCGAACATTTCAAGCTCTTCATCTGATAAACCAATTTTAATTTTTCCATCAATTAATGCAATTGTTGCAGGTACAGCACCATTATCGCGAATAATTTGCTCTACCTCACGTGCAGTTTGCACGTTTTGTGGGTATGGCATACCGTGTGAAATAATAGTTGATTCTAAAGCAACGATTGGTAGACCTTTTGCTTGTCCTTCTTTTACTTCTTCTGATAATACGATGAATTCTTTCATGTTATTATTCCTCCATTTCACTTTTTAACATTTCTACTGATAATTCAGGTCTAACTGTATAAGGAGATGCCAATGTATTTTTAGCATTGGTTAACCCTGCATCAACACATGTTGCAAAGGATTGCCCTGTCAACCAGCCATGAATTACAGCGCTGACAAAGGCATCTCCAGCACCTGTAACATCTTCAATTTTGTCAATCACTTTGGCAGTAAAATGACTAGGTGCAATCGTGCTCGAAGCTGCATATACACCCTTACTGCCAGCTGTGATAATCACATGCTCAGCACCTAATTCTAGGAGCTGTTGTAATGCTTTTTCATAATGGGCAGCGTTTTCAATTTTATGCCCAACAATTGTTTCTGCCTCATCTGTGTTACAAATAAACCATGTTACGCCTTGTAATGTTTCAGGTAGTCGATTCATTTTCGGCGAAGATACTGGCACAATGACAAGTGGAATATCACGAGCAATTGCTACTTGCTGTAGATAAGCCACTGTTTCTTTAGGGCAATTTAAATCCAAAATAAAGCAGCCAGCATTCACGAGCATTGTTTCATGCTTTTTTAACAAGCTAGGTAATAGTAGGTCATATACCTCCATATTGGCTACAGCTAAAGCTAGCTCTCCTTGTTCATCCATAATGGCCGTATAGGAGCCAGTTGAAGCTCCTGGTAACTGCTCCACATATCGCAGATTCATAAAGGATTCTGAAACATCTTGGATCACTTGCCAATCAGCATCTTTACCAGCCGTTGTAAGCAACGTCACTTGATGGTTTAATCGGCCTAAGTTTTCAGCAATGTTTCGACCAACACCACCTACACTAAAGGAAGAACTAGCAGGGTTAGATGTTCCTAATTGAACATTGCCCTTCACATGGAATTTTCGGTCTAGATTAGCTCCACCGATGCAAATAATTTCATTTTCTTCGGGTAAAATATAAGCACGACCGACAATTTTTCCTTCCTTCGTCAAACTAGACACTAAATTAGCAAGCACTGGTCGAGACAGATTCATTGCATCTGCCATTTCTTGCTGAGACATAAACGGATTTTGGCGAATTAAAGCTAGCACCGCCTGTTCTCTTTCATTCATAGCATCACCTTTTATTATATTTGTTTACATTATAAACTTTTGTTTGTATTCTGTCAAAATAAAATTCAATAAAAAAGTTGAACCCCGTCATATTGAGGTTCAACTTTTCACGATTAGTTTGCTTGTGCTTCCTGAGAAGTTTGTTTTTTGACAATGATAACGAATAAACTGGCCAATGCACAAAACATTCCTGCAAGGAAAAAAGCCCATGTATAAGAATTGAAATATTTATAAATCAAACCGCCTCCATACGCAGCAACTGCCGCTCCCGCTTGATGAGAGGCAAATATCCATCCATAAATAATACTGCTTTTTTGCACACCGAAAATTTGTCGAGTGATACTGATTGTTGGTGGCACTGTAGCAATCCAATCCAGTCCATAAAAGACGGAAAAAATAGTCAGTAAAACAAAGGACCCTTGTGCTAATGCATAAGGGAGTAGTAATAGAGATGCTCCTCTTAGCAAGTAATACCAGAATAATAACCAACGATTATCAAAACGATCTGATAGCCAGCCAGATGCAGTAGTACCTAGTAAATTAAACACACCCATAAAAGAGAGGAGCGACGCAGCAGTTACTAAAGGTATACCAAAGCTAATACAGTAAGAGACGAAATGAGTACCAATTAATCCACTCGTTGAAAGACCACAAATAAAAAAGCTCCCTGCTAATAGCCAAAATGTTTTGACCTTTACCGCCTCTAATAAGCCATTGAAGGCAATACTAATTGGATTTTTCTTCAGCTGCACTTGCTGATTTTCAACCATCACTTCTTGTCCATAAGGTGTTAATCCCAAATCCTGAGGCTTATTTTTTATAAAAATAGAAATTAATACCAACATAATTATACTCAGAAGAAGAATCAAACCGATTGCCCATCTCCAAGAATAGTGGTCAATGATAATAGCTAGAACTGGCAGTAAAATGAGTTGACCTGTGGCCGTACTAGCCGTTAGAATACCAACCGCTAATCCTCTCCTTTTTACAAACCAATGATTGGCTACATAAGGACTGAGCACCGTTAAAAAGAGGCTAGCTCCAAGGCCAATGATACCTCCCCAAATAATGATTAACTGCCATGATTGGCTCATGAAAAATGTTAAAGACATCCCTAACACTAAAGTAGCCATTGCACTAATCATCATCTTCTTTAAACCAATGACTTCAAGCAAAGCTGCCATGAATGGTCCAGAAATTCCATATAAAAATAAACTTATAGCAAATGCTAGTGCAATCATCGATCGATCCCATTGAAATTCCTTTTCTAGAGGATCAATAAAAACACCAGATGAGGACATAGTAATTCCTGCTACTATAATGGAGAAAAATGTGACTACTAAAATAAACCAACTGTAATGAATACGCTTCATTTTACCACCTACATTTCTTGTCAGACTCTCCCCTAAAACATGTATATACATATATAAGAGTATATTCGCTCATTTATATGTATATACATGTATAGTGATAATAACCATTAAATTATAAAGCTGTCAAGAAGTAATTTCTAGCCCTTAGGTGTATACTTACAATTAGTAGAATCCCGTTAAAGGAGTACTGACCATGAAGAATCAACTTAATAATATCGATTATACACAAATATGTGTTTGTGCAAATCTTCGAAAAAAAACAAGAGTAGTGACGCAATTATATGATAAGTTACTTCAACCTACAGGATTAAAAGTGACTCAATATTCTATGCTTGCCCACATCGACCTTCAGCAAGCTGTGTCGATTAGCCGTTTAGGTGAAATTTTGTTGCTCGATCAAACCACAGTGACACGTAATATCAATCTATTAAAGCAATATGGCTATGTAGAATTAAAGCGTGATGCGCATGACGCTCGCTCTAAAAACATTACACTCACAGATAAAGGGCTAGAAAAGTTACATGAAGCTGCCCCTATATGGCAAACGATTCAAGATCGAATTATTGATGATATCGGTGTCGAAAAATATGCCGATTTCTACGATACTTTGCGAACAATGCAAAAAATCATTCAATCCTACGAGGAAGAATAAAAAAAGCGCCACTACAATGGGCGCTTTTTTCAATGCTCTTAATATTGAATAAGTGTTTTAATATTTAAGTCGCCAAGCTTTGCACGACCATCTAATTCTAAAAGTTCAATTAGGAAGGCACAACCTACTACCTGGCCGCCTAATTGTTCCACTAGACGAACAGTGGCTTCTACCGTACCGCCAGTTGCTAGTAAATCATCGCAGATTAATACTTTTTGGCCAGGCTTAATCGCATCATTATGCATTGTTAATGTATCTTTGCCATATTCAAGACCATAGTCTGCACTAATAACCTCGCGTGGTAATTTCCCTGGTTTGCGAACAGGGGCAAAGCCGATTTCAAGGGCATAGGCAACTGGGCATCCAATAATAAAACCACGGGCTTCAGGACCCACTATAATTTCTGCACCCAATTCTTTTGCATATTCTACAATTTGATCTGTTGCATATTTGTATGCAGGTCCATGATCCATAATTGTAGTAATATCTCTGAATGTAATACCCTCTTTCGGCCAGTTTTCAACCGTTGTAACGTATTGCTTTAAATCCATGTTATTGCTCCTCCTACGAAACGTTTATCGTCTAGTCATGTATTCGTTCATCAAACCATTGTTTTAATTCTATATAAGGGGCATAGACAAGCATTTGCTCCATCTCAATCTGTTCTGAACGTTGTTTGTAAGACGGTGCCTCCGTTAATGCTTGTTTTGGGGCATTCACGTTGACAGTCGTCAGTCCACCCTCCATTTTAACAAAATCAAGCTCAAAAAACACCTGTGTCATAAATTTTAATGTATCTAATGGCCATCCAGTATGCTTGGCTAGGTCTGCTAAATGCATATCAAGCGGAAATGCTGGTCGATTTTTCAAAAATTTATAATACCAAGAAAATTGCTCTCGCGTAGGTAAAACATTAAAATATTGTGAATCAGGCATATAAAAGTGCGCATAAATGCGAGAAGGGCTCGTTTTCTGTAAAACCGCTTCTAGTCTTTGCATATTTTGTGGCAAATCTAAGAGCACGATATAATCACTTTGTCCGATGTTTGAAAGAGTAGGGTCAACTACTGTAATAGGAACATCAATCAATGTTTGATAATAGGTCATCGTTGCTGGACGAAAGGCTATAAATATCGCCTTTTCCTTTGGTACCGTATTCAGCCAGCGAGCTGTTTGACGGATACCACGGATATCAAAAAGCTGCCATTCTGTTGTTTGAACATCTTCAATCATAAATTGAGCTTTTTTACGACCTTGCCACTCGTTAATTTGCAAATCACCAATAAAAGATACTTTTATACCATAGGTTAATTCATCATGTAAATGTCCTTTATGAAAACCGACACTATCCAATTTGTCATAGCCGTTCGTTAATTCCATTTTTATATGGTTCTCAGCCGCTCCAATTTTTCGCATAGAGGAAATTTCAACATCCTCAAGCACATAAATAGGCTTTGGAAAATCTGTGCCAAACGGTCCGAGCGTTGAGATTTCTTCAATAGCATCCGCTGAAATTTCATCTATACTTAGCGGAATATCAATGTGAACTACTGGTGTTAAATGTTCTTCTGTTAAACATGCTCTTGCCTGTGCATCCAAGCGTGATCGTAGTTCATCCACATGTTCGATGGATAAAGTCATGCCTGCTGCCATAGGATGCCCCCCAAAGTGAGGTAAAATATCCCGGTTTTTGGCCAGTTCGTTATATAAATGGAAGCCTTCAATACTTCGTGCAGAGCCTTTTGCTGTACCTTTATCAGGGTCAAGTGAAAGGACAATTGTTGGACGATAGTATTGCTCAACAAGACGTGAAGCAACGATCCCCACAACCCCTGCATTCCATCCTTCCCCTGCTACAACAAGAACTAAAGAATCACTAATTTTCTTATCTGCTTCAATTAAAGCAATGGCTTCATCTGTAATACTCTTCACAATATCCTTGCGCTCTGTATTGCAGGCATTTAGCTGTTTCGCCAATGCTGTTGCCTTTGCATTATCCTCAGCCATCAATAAATCAACTCCAGGAGATGCTTCGCCGAGTCGACCAACTGCATTTAAGCGAGGACCAAAATAAAATCCAATTGTTTCTTCATTAATTTTTGTCTGCTCTGTACTCGCAATGTCGCACATGGCTTGTACCCACGGACTTAGGGAAAGACGCATTTCCTCTATGCCTCGTTTAACGAGGTAACGATTTTCATCCACTAACGGCACTAAATCGGCTACCGTTCCAATCGCTACATATTCTATTAAATGAGTTGGCAGTTCTCCATATAGAGCGTGTGCAAGCTTAAAGGCTACACCTACACCAGCAAGCTCCCCAAAAGGATAATGCCCCTCTGGTAAACGTGGGTGCAATATGATATCAGCCGGTGGTAGTTCCTCACCTGGTTCATGGTGATCGGTCACGATGACATCCAAGCCAAGTTCCTTCGCCACACGAATAGGTTCAATACCTGATATCCCATTATCTACTGTAATAATTAACTGCACACCTTCATCATAAGCTTCACGAAATAGAGCCTCGTGTGGCCCATAGCCATGAATAAATCGATTTGGAATTTTAAACGATACATCAGCACCAAGATCCAGTAAGACATTTAGCATAACGGTCGTGCTTGTTACACCATCAGCATCATAATCACCGTAGACTAAAATTTTCTCTCCATTATCTAATGCCTGCTCAATTCGTGCCACCGCTTCTGCCATACCATGCATAAGAAATGGGTCATGAACATTCGCTTCTGTCATATTTAATAAGCTTTCTGCATCAGCTGTTGTTTCACAGCCCCGTGCTGCTAAAATTTTTGCTGCAATCGCAGAAAGTTGTAAGTCATTTTGTAATGCTTGTACAAGTTTTACGTCTGGTCGCTCCACTTGCCATCTTTTTTTCGATAGAATCATCTTCTCACTTCCTTACGAAAGCTATTATACCGAAATTCTGTAGGATACGCACTATCCGTTAGATTGATAGTTTTATCCATCGATTTGAAATAGCTATCCGTCACTTTTCCTTATCTATCCGTCAATTTCAGCATTCTATCCATCTCACAGCAAAAAAGTCTACTCTTTTATAGAGTAGACTTCGCGTACACGCCTTTCGAAGCTTCTATTAGTGCTTCAACTCTTGCCATCTCACCTTCATGCAAGGCCGTAACGACGGCACTTCCGACAATGACCCCATCTCCCAATTCCCCCATCCTTTTCACTTGCTCAGGTGTCGAAATGCCGAAGCCTGCCATAACTGGAATTGGACTTAACTGACACAAGCGTGCAAAATGATGTTCTAAATTAGTAGCAAAATTAGTCCGTTCGCCTGTAATTCCGTTAACAGTCACTGCATAAACAAATCCTTGGCTTGCAGTAGCAATTCGTGCAATACGCTCAGGAGGACTTGTTAAAGATACAAGTTGGACAACATCAATGTTGTATGGATTTAAGGCCTCCCGTAAAATCTTACTTTCCTCTAACGGCACATCTGGTACGATTATTCCCTTCACGCCTCCAGCTACACAAGCTTGAGCAAAAGCATCTAATCCATAAGCTAATACAGGATTAAAATAAGTCATTACCACTAAAGGTACCGTTATTTCATCTCTAAACGAAGCGAGAGCTTGTAACACTTTCTTCAAAGTTACACCAGCTGCCAACGCACGTTCCCCAGCCCGTTCAATTGTTGGACCATCTGCAACAGGATCTGTAAACGGAATACCTACTTCAATAGCTGTCACACCTAGCTGCTGTAGTGTTAAGATCGTTGGCTTGATCGTTTCTAGTCCTCCATCACCCGCCATGATATACGGTATAAAAGCTTTATGTCCAGCAATCTTTGCCTGGCCAATCGCTTGTTGTAAAGTCATCATTTAATTTCCCCTCCTAGTACTGCACGAACTGTGTGTACGTCTTTATCACCTCGACCTGATAAGCACACAACAATAACGTTGTCACTCGGCATTGTTTTAGCAAGCTTTGCTGTATAAGCTATAGCATGGGAACTTTCAAGCGCTGGAAGTATACCCTCTGTTCGACTTAATAATTGTAAGCCTTCTAATGCTTCAGCATCTGTGATGGAATCAAATTGTGCTCGACCAATATCATGTAAAAAACAAAGCTCTGGCCCTTTCCCCGGATAGTCTAACCCAGCTGAAATAGAGTGAGCTTCTTGGACAAAGCCGTTTTCATCCTGTAATAAATACATGTAGGCACCATGCAATATGCCCAATTGTCCACCTGCAATTGCGGCTGCATGCTTCCCGGTTTCAAGACCACTCCCTGCTGCCTCTACACCGTATAAGGCAACTGATTCATCATCAACGAACGGATGAAACATACCGATCGCGTTACTGCCGCCACCAATACAAGCAACAACTGCATCTGGTAAACGACCTTCCTTTTGCACAATTTGCCTTCTCGTTTCTACCCCGATAACACGCTGAAAGTCTCGAACGATTCTAGGAAATGGATGAGGGCCTAAGGCAGAGCCTAAAATATAATGCGTATCCTCCACATTTGCCACCCAATAGCGCAAAGCAGCATTCACAGCATCTTTTAATGTTTGTGAACCACTTTCCACCGATTGGACCTTCGTGCCAAGTAATTCCATACGAAAAACATTTAACTGCTGACGTTTGATATCTTCTGCGCCCATAAATACAACACAGTCCAGGTTTAACAATGCACATGCGGTAGCCGTTGCTACACCATGCTGCCCGGCACCTGTCTCGGCAACAATCTTCCTTTTACCCATGCGTTTGGCAAGAAGCGCTTGGCCAATCGCGTTATTGATTTTATGTGCACCTGTATGATTTAAGTCTTCGCGCTTTAAATAGATTTTGGCTCCTCCAAGCTTTTTCGTTAAATTTTCTGCGTAATAGAGCGGGGTTTCACGTCCAACATAATCCTGCAAATAATAGGACAGCTCCTCTTTAAACACTGAATCTTTTACTGCCTCCTCGTAGGCAGTTTCTAATTCTAGCAAGGCAGTCATTAATGTTTCTGGTACGAACTGTCCACCAAATTGACCGAATCGTCCTTCTTTTGTTGGTACACTATTTGCGATCGAAAATGTCATTATATATGCCCCCTCTTTGCCGTTTGTAAAAATGTCCGTATTTTTTTATGATCCTTGATGCCATCTGTTTCTACACCGCTTGACACATCCACCATGTAAGGGGCTACATTTGTAATGGCGCCTAAAATATTGTCCATCTTCAGTCCACCAGCTAGTATTAATCTTTCCCGCGGAATTCCCACTTCATCGAGAAGAGTCCAATCAAAAGTTTGACCACTGCCACCTTTAAAATCAGTTCCAGGGGCATCAAATAAATAGTAGTCCACCTGATAATTAGCAGCAGCTTGCACATCCTCTTTTGTACGTACAGACAATGCTTTAATAGCTGGATAACCTTGATCTTTAATAAATGCTGCTGTTTCCTCCCCGTGGTATTGCACATAGTCTAAAGGCACTCGTTCTACCGCTTCCTGTAATTCAGCTGGTGTTGGATTGACAAAGACACCTATTTTCAAAACACCTTGTGGTACTTGCTTCGCTAACAGTTGGGCTTGCTCAATGGATACACGACGTTTACTTGGTGCAAATACAAAGCCAATAGCATCCGCACCAGCATGAATAGCTGTTTTGACATGTTCTTGTTCTTGTAATCCACAAATTTTAACTTTTGTCATACTGAAGTCTCCTCTTTTTGTACTTGTAAACGTCGGAGTGCTAGTTTTGCGTTACCGCTCCGCATTAATGCTTCCCCTACAAGAACCCCTCTAGCGCCCATAGCCATTACTTGAGTCGCATCTTCCTGCGACCAAATACCGCTTTCACTAATTAATACATGTTCCTCATCAAATGGAAAAGCTTCTGCAATCTCTTGTGTCCGTTGTAGACTAACCTCAAAGGAACGTAAATCTCGATTATTAACACCAATCAGTTTCGCATCTACTGCAAGGGCCCGTTCGAGCTCCTCTCTATCATGCACTTCGACTAAAACCTCTAAGCCTAAGCTCGTTGCACAGCTATATAAATCACGTAATGCTTCATCCGTTAATGCAGCCACGATCAATAAAATGATGGATGCACCCGCTGCTTTTGCAAATCGAATTTGCACTCGATCAATCATAAAATCCTTACAAAGAAGAGGCATATTCACAACACGAGCAACTGCTGCTAAATCTTCAAAGGAGCCTTTAAAAAATTCCTTGTCTGTTAATACAGAAATAGCTACTGCTCCTGCTTGTGCATAGACTTGTGCCTGAGCAACTGGGTCTGCCCCACCTGCAATTAACCCCTTAGAAGGTGAAGCACGTTTCATTTCAGCAATGACCTGCAATGTATTTGCTTGACGCAACGATTGAAACAGCGATGGGCGTGGCTTTTCTGTAAAACCCGCTAAAGGATCTGGCTGTTCTAGTAATGCTCCTACTTCTATCCTCTTTTGTTGAAGAATTTTATGCAGAATATTCATTGTCCTACCTCCACTTCTTTTAATTGCTCGCTATAGGCTACAACTGCTTCTAATTTTTGTAGTGCTCGCCCACTTACAATACTTTCCTTCGCCATGGCCACTCCCTCTTGAATCGTTTCTGCTTGACCATGCCCGAATAAGCCGATACCAGAATTTAACAATACTGTATCCAAATAGGCACTCTGCTTCCCAGCCAATAAATTTTGCATAATTACTGCATTTTCATCTGCATTGCCACCGCGAATGTCCTCTAATGGTGCAGAGCGAAGACCAACATCCTCTGCTGTCAATGAAAATGGAATCAGATCGCCTTTATCTAATAAAACCAATGTGTTTTGTCCTGCTAAGGAAGCCTCGTCAAGCCCGTGAGGACCTGAAACAACAATTGCTCTTTCACGTCCCAACATTTGTAGGACAGAGGCATATTCCATAACAAAATGGGGACGATTAATGCCTGTAAATTGTGATAAAAGGGGTATTGGATTTGTTAAAGGGCCAACTAGATTAAAGATAGTTGGTCGACCAAGTGAACGACGCACCTCACCAATCCGCATTAATTTAGGATGAACATTCGGTGCATATATAAAAGCAATACCTTCTCTTTCCAGCAGCTCTACAGTTTGTGAAATTGTAATCTCTGTATGAATGCCTAATGCCTCCAAAACATCCGAACTGCCAGATGAAGACGAAATTTTACGATTACCATGCTTAGCGATTTTTACACCAGCTCCAGCTAGCACAAATGCAGAGGCTGTACTGATATTAAATGTATGAAGGCCATCACCACCAGTACCGCAATTGTCCATATAATGCCCTTCCTTTGCAGGGACATCACGGGCAAATGAGCGCATAGTTGTTGCTAATGCCGCTACCTCATGAGCAGTCTCCCCTTTCACAGCTAAGGCTGTTAAAAAGCTGGAGATTTCTTCTTTAGGCGTATCATCCCGAAATATCCATTCGGCCACCTCTAGCATTTCTTCATACATCAAATGCTCCCCTTGCAACACTTTCTGCCGTAATTGTTTCATTCTTTTCGCCCTCCATTATTGGCCAATAACTGTAAATATGCTCGATCTTCCTTTTGCATCTGTTGTAAAATCTCTAGTACATCCGTATATTTTGTGACCGTGATGGTCGATTGCATATGCATAGTTGCTTGTTCCACAACAATTGATTGCCCTGTTAAAGCAAAATCCAAATGCCCATTAAAGCCAATGAAGCCGAGAGCTCCACCAAAAATACCAGCAGAATGATGCCATTTTTCTAAATAATGCGGTGCCTGATCCTTAGGTATCTCTGTTGTTGAAAGTAGTGGTAAGGTTGCTGCCAATACATCAAGGGCGTGAAGCATTGGTAAAAGCTGTCCTTCTACCGTTGAAGTCATGTGTAAAGCTTGCTTCGACCTCTCCATTCGCCTAGCATCGGTCACCTGAATGGAGCCCTGAAAACAAACAGACTGTAACGCTTGTTGTACTACGCTAACAAGAATGGCATGTGATTTTCTAATCTCCGCATGGTCGTATAGTTTTCTCTCATTTTCTAGATCATTGCTTTTAGTTTCCCCTCTTGGGTATATTCCCTCTGTTGGGGTTGCAATCACTCGCTCGCCTTTTACCTGTATTAGACTTTCAGGAGAAGTTCCTACTACCACATGATCTTCAAATTCTACATAATACATATAGGCAGCTGGTTTTTTTTTTCGTAGCTGTCTGTATAAGGAAAAAGCGTCTCCTTGAAATGCAGCAATAGAACGCTTCGGTAATACCACTCTTGTCATTTCCTCATTCAAATTAGCTTGAATGTTCTTTAGGGCTACGGCAAATTGATCCTGTACGAAAGTAGCAAACGGTTGATAAATGTAAGTTGTTTCTTTACTTGCATGCCCGTTTAATAACTGTTGTGCCAGTTCCTCCAAGTCGGGTTCTCGTTTTTCCGCCTCTATATTTGTATGGATCAAGGTCACTTCATCAGTTAAATGATCAAAAACAACGATTGTTTCATACACATGAAAATGAACATCTGGGAAATCCATTTCATCGTTTTGCATCATCGACGTTCTTCCATGACTTATATATCCAACAGCACCGCCAGAGAACGGAAATTTTGTCGTATTGCAGATGCGTGGCATGAGTCGTTTAAGTAGGTCAAAACGTTCACCTTTATGGACATAGGTTTTTCCTGTTTGATAGGAATACTCCTGAATTTCTTGCCCACTCCCTTTATACGTTTTTCTTGGATTGGCACCAATAAAAGAAAACCTTCCTGCCCCCTCATGTTGAGCTGAACTCTCCAGCAAAAATTTATGCTTCCCCTGTAAGCGTCTAAAAATTAAAATCGGTGTTAAAGAATCGCCATTGATGGTTTTCATTTTTGTTCTTGAACTCGTTGTTTGCATAGCTTTCAATCTCCTTTTTCAAAGATTCCTTTAGCTAATGTCTAGACGGATGAAGAGGAATTATTCTGTTGAATGAAAATAAAAAAATCCCCTGCAAAAAGGATTGTTCCTAATTGCAGAGGACGATCATGACCGCGTTGCCACCTCATATTAGAGCATATTGCTCTCACTTTAATGCCTGTCACAGGCCACAGCTAACACTTTCGATCACTGGGGCACTACGTTCAAGCACTCCCTATAACGTAGGGAATCACGTTCGCTTTTTAAAGGCGACTCTCATAAGTCCATTCACATAAGCTACAAATCAGTTTTCACCAGCCACTGACTCTCTAAATTGCACACTTATGCTACTACTCTTATTCAACAATTTCTCAGCTATTCTCATCTAAACTCAGCTCATCTGTTCTTAGGCTGACCACGCTCCCGTAGTCTTCTACCTTGACCGAACAAAAAGTTAGCCTTAATTCTATGCCAAACTGAAATAATTGTCAATTAATTCTGAAGAGAAAGAGGCTAGCACGAATTTTCAGAAGTCTACCGTATAGGTATATTATCCTTAAAAAGGTCCGTAAAAAGGGAAATACCACTCCTACTATTAAAAATTTTCTGCATATTGACCTTGTAAAAATATCAAGTTATAGTAATTTCAGAACATTCATTTTATCAAAGAAAGTAGGAACGTCTATGTCCGTTCGTAAAAAACTAAATCTGGGCTTCATTTCGTTAACATGTTTACTCTTTATTTCAAGTATTGTGAGCTTTCTTCAGTTCAAAGCAACACAGAATGATCTAGAAGAAGTGCTTGACAATCGCATTGTTCAAATCCAATTAACAGAAAAAATACGGCAGGAACTAGCGTCACAAGGTTTATTTTTACGTTCTTATATTTTAAATAATAAGGATGATACAGTTAAAGCCAATTTAGAGCACTATGAAAAGCAATTACCCGAATCAGTGAAAGAACTATCTGCTGTTGTTCGCTCTGATTATACAAAAAATATTATGCAGCAACTGACTTCCCTGCAAAACGAGTTACTTACCAATTCCGAAAAGGCAATTCAAGCCTTCAATAACGGAAATGTGGATAAAGCACTCGCATACATAAATAATGATGTCACAAAAAATAATAAGGAAATCTTCAAATTGACGACCGATTTAATAGATTATAATGATGCACAGCTCCAAAAAGTTGATGATGAAGTTAATCAAACAGTTTCACGAGCGATCATTATTGCCATCACACTACTTTTGGCTAGCGTAGTAATTGGCTTGTACTTTATGTATTTTGTTAAAAGGTCGATTATTCAGCCTCTGAGTCAGGTCATTGGGGCAGCTGATACATTAGCACAAGGAGATTTAACAATCGCTGAACTTACTCATCAATCAAAAGATGAAATTGGCACACTAGCAGTTGCCGTCAATACATTAAAACAAAATCTAACTGGATTAATGTCAAACATCCAAGATAGTGCCTCACATCTATCAGCTGTCTCTGAAGAGCTTTCTGCTAGTACAGAGGAAGTGACTGCGACTTCTGATGATATTGCACAACGAATTCAAGAAAACTCAACACATATCGCTTCTTCTGCTAGTGCGTCACAGCAAAGTGCCGTAGCAATGGATGAAACGGCAACTGGTGTCCAACGTATTGCAGAAGCGACGCAAAGTCTTCATCACAATGCAGAAAGTATGACCCAGCTTGCACTTACTGGAGGAACAACAATTTCCACAGCGAAAGAACAGATGACGATCATTTCTGTAGCTACCACTGAAATTGCTACATTGACCCAAAAACTAAGTAAACAGTCTGAAGAAATCGGCCAAATTACTGCTGTCATCACGGCCATTTCAGAACAAACAAATTTACTGGCACTAAATGCTGCAATCGAAGCAGCGCGAGCTGGAGAACACGGAAAAGGGTTTGCAGTAGTAGCTGATGAAGTACGTAAACTTGCTGAGGAATCCAATCAATCCGCAAGTCAAATTGTTGCCATTACAAAGGAAATCCTGACAGATACACGCAATGTTGCAGCTGCTGTTGATAATGGCCTAGCTTCTGTAAATGACGGGGTGAATAAAATTCATGAGGCAGGAGATGCATTCTACTCAATCACATCAGCAGTGACAGCATTTACTGAGCAAATTGAAGAAATCTCCGCCACATCTGAAGAAATTTCTGCCAGTGCTGAGCAGGTTGCTGCCTCTGTCACGGAAATAGCCAGTGTTTCAAATCAATCAGCCAGTAACTCACAAATGATTGCAGAGTCTGTTGATGAACAAGTGGCGACAATGCAGCAAGTGAACGCGGTCGCTGAGGAACTAAGTCTGAATGCTCAGCAGCTACAAGCATTGCTTCAGCAATTTAAATTATAAAATATGGAAATCTGCTACTTTTTTTACAAAAGCTAGCAGATTTTTTTCATTAAAAAAGCAGGGTATAGAAAACAATTCGTTTTCTACCCTGCTCTTTAAATTATACAGTAGGTTCGTCTGTACCCCATTGTTTTTTCTCTTTCTTGTGTAGCTGTCCATCTGATTTTTTCATTTCACGAATTTTTAATGAATACCAGATTTGAGCAGCAATACAGATCGAAGAATACATACCTGTAATTAAACCAATCAATAATGCGATCGAGAAGTTTTGAATAGATGGTGCGCCGAAAATTAATAGGGCTACGACCACGATAATAACTGTTAATACTGTATTAACAGAGCGTCCCATTGTTTGGCGTAGTGATTTATTCACAATATTCGCCAATACTTCACGGTCATTAATTGTATCATATCGATCTAAGTTTTCACGCATACGGTCAAATGTAACAATTGTATCATTGATGGAGTAACCAACAATTGTTAAAACAGCCGCAATAAATGTAATATCCACCTCTAAACGCATGAAGCTAAAGACTGCGACGATTAAGAATACATCATGCAATAATGAAACAATTGCACCAATACCCATGCGCCATTCAAAGCGAATCGCCACATAAATAATGATACCTAGTGCTGCGAGAGACAATGCCTTAATGGCATTTTTCACAAGTTCCTTACCAACTGTAGGTGATACGGTACTTACAGCCGGTTCATGGCCATATTTTTCGCCAGCTTCTTTTTTGAATTTTAAAATATCTGCTTGTGATAGGTCATCTTTATAGCGAATAACTGCTACATTACTTTTCTCACCTGAGAGTATGATATCTTCTGAAGAGAAGTCGATGCTATCTAGATACTTGGATACTTCTTCTTGTGTTAAAGTTTGGTCAGATTCAATTTGAACACGAGTACCGCTTGAGAAATCAATACCTAGGTTTAGGCGGAAAATACCAATAACAACTAAACCAGCCACTAAAATTGCTAATGAGAATGTATAGAATTTCTTACGGTTGTGAACAAAATCAAATCGATCAAATTTCGTTGTTAAATCTAATGCACCAATATTTTCATCCAGACTATGTTGTTTTGATTTTGCAATACCATACCATGCTGGATTATTGAAATAACCACTGTTAACAAGTAGCCCTAATAGGACACGAGAACCCCAAACTGCTGTTAGGAAGCTCAATAAAATACTAATAATTAATGTTGTAGCAAATCCTTTAACAGAGCTTGTTCCCCATTGAAACAATACTGCTGCAGCTAATAAAGTTGTCAACTGTGCATCGACAATGGCTGATAATGATTGTTTAGAACCAATTTGGAAGGCTTGTTTAGCAGAATAGCCTACTCGAAGCTCTTCACGTATTCGTTCTGCTGCTAAAATATTGGCGTCTACAGCCATCCCTATACCAAGCACGATGGCCGCGATACCTGGTAGCGTTAATACCGCATTAATCCAATCAAATACAACCAACACTAAGAATGTAAATACAGCAAGTGTGATGATGGAAATAAAACCTGGTAAACGATAGTAGAACAGCATAAATAAGAAAATAATGACTACGCCGACAATACCAGCAAAAATGGTACTTTTCAGCGCTGCATCACCAAACTGAGCACCCACAGAAGTTGAGTAGATTTCATCAAGTTTAACAGGTAATGCCCCAGCATTTAATATATCTGATAAATTTTTTGTTTCTTCGACAGAGAAATTACCACTTATCATAACATCTGTTGTATTTAATGTTTGACTAACTGTTGCTGCAGAAGCATAGCGAGGCTTTGCTTTTTGTGATTCCGCTTTAAAGGAATCTACACCCTCTTCAAAGTCTAACCATACAACCAGTAAATTTTGCCCTGCAGGTTTCGCAGCAATTTTACTTGTTATATCAGCAAATTTTTTCGCATCTTTTAAAGTTAAGGATACAATTGGACGATTTTGTTGGTCAAACGAGTCTTTAGCACCGTTTGCTTTCAAATCGTCTCCATCTAATAATAAATTATCATCAACATCACGGAATGTTAAATTCGCAGAAGTGGACAATAACTTACGTGCCGATTCCTGATCCTCAACACCAGCTAATTGCACGCGAATACGATTTTTGTCCTCAACCTGAATACTCGGTTCACTAACCCCCATAGTATTTACACGTTCACCAAGTGCAGTCGATGTTGCTGTAACAATTTCTGGTGTGATTTTTTGTCCATCTTTTAATGCATTTACCTCATAAAGCACTTCAAACCCGCCTTGTAAGTCAAGACCAAGCTTAATGTCCTTTAAGACGCCGTTTACAGTCGTACTAATTCCTGCTGTAAAAAGCACAAGAATTAATAGGAATGCAACTATACGACTTTTTAGTTTCATCAATAAATCCTCCTCGAATTGGTGTAAGGGTTGTCCTTACACGCCAAACAAGTAACTAGCAATACCTTTTGAAACGCTTAATCCTCCTTTTCCTTAGAATCATGTTACCTGTGTCTCAAAAAGGTTGCTTCACTTATTTCAATCGTTCATAACGCGCAAGTTTATCTTTGTATTATTAGGTACTAACCTTCCCAAACGCAAGTAAAATGTAAAATCGCTTAGGTGGTTTATGTAAGTAAACACTCATTCAAAATAAAAAAAGCGCAACACACTTATTATGAAACAGGTTGCGCTTGGTGTCAATTCAACACTTTAAGGTTTCTTTGATTTATTACAAGATTTGACACATCGTTATTTACGTTTTGACTGGACCAAGCAGTAATTGTAATTCTTCTGTATTTACTTCTTCAAACCAATTATTACTTTGTAAAAACTCTACTTGATTAAATGAGACGATATCAGATGGTGATACTGAGAATATGGTAGCGATCACCTCGTATAAGCGTAGTTGTTCTATTTTCTTTTTACGCCATTTTTTTTCAACACAGTATCGCCAAAGTTCTTCAGCCGTTATGGCATCGTATTCAAAATACCTGAACTCTGCTATCTTACTATCAATTGCCGGACGAATTTTTTCAAATAGTTGCTCATATTGCATACTCATTTTGAATCATCTCCAATCAAAGTCGTAACGTAAGACATGCTTGCATACAAATAGTGTAAATGAATTTTTGCGGCTTGAGAAGGGACGGATGGCATGAGTTCTTTTGTACGAGGTACATTATTTTTAATGTTTGTGATTTTTTTATCTAAACTTTTTGGCTTCTTTTATAGAATGCAATTTATGCGCATTGCTGGTGAAGAGGCAGTCGGCATTTATATGACCGTCTATCCAGCATTTATTTTCTTTATCTCACTCATTCAACTTGGACTACCTATTGCAGTAGCTAAAATTGTGGCAGAATTACTAGCTAAAAATAAACGTGAAAGCATTTTTGGCGTCATGCGTACTGCCATTCTTTGGTCGTTTATTGGCATGATCATTTTTATGCCGCTCGTTGCACTCACAATACCATATATTTCTACGACGCTCTTACATAATGAAAATACAACTTTCACCTTATGGATTGCGCTCTTCGCCGTACCAGTATCAGTGGGATCTGGATTATTACGCGCTTATTTACAAGGTGTGGCTAAAATCACACCGACAGCTTGGTCACAAATGATTGAACAAATTGTGCGTATTAGCTTTATCACATTAATGCTTCCTTATGTGGCAAACTATAATAATGCTGCTGTAACGGCAGCTGCAGCAATGGGTATTACACTTGCTGCAGAAGTAGTAGCTTTCTTCTATTTATGGCTGCATTATATAGTCTCCAAAAAGAAACTAGTAGCACGTAAAACTAAAATCGAAGGTTACCCTGCATCGCCAATGCTTCGTATAGCGCTACCTTCTGCTGGCAGTAAGCTTTTTGGTTCTTTCACTTGGTTTTTAGAACCAATTATCTTTTTAAAAGCTTTAACGGTGGCTGGTTTAACTGCATCTGCAGCAACAATTCTTTACGGCGTCATCTCAGGTGTTTTGGTGCCATTACTATTATTTCCTGCTTTTGTGTCAACAGCTTTATCGATTGTTCTTATTCCAGCTGTAAGTGATGCCGTCGCTCGTCAGCACATCCCTTTGTTACAGGAACGGATTTCGGTTTCCTTAAGATTATCTTCTTTAGTTGGCTGTTTCGCTGCTACATATTTCTTTGTACATGGCGATGAATTGGCTATGAAGCTTTTCCATTTAGAAGAAAATCGTGGTTACGTAAAAATTTTAGCACCTATTTTTTATTTTTATTATATCCAAAGCCCTTTGCACTCCATACTACAGGCAATCGGTGAAGCTCGAGCAGCTATGATGAACTCCATCTATGGTGGTCTAGGAAAGTTATTTGTCATGTTTGTACTGGCCTCCCAGCCTGGTATCCAGGAAAAAGGAGCTGTTGTAGCTATTGGTTTTGGCGTTTTATTGACGTCTTTCTTGCATATCGCAACTGTTCGACAACGGAAAAACTTAAGAGCTGGCTTTAGAATGTTTGTCGTACCCTATAGTTGCTTTATAGTCGTTTGTATAGCCCAATACTTCCTTATACCATTGCTATCACTACCATTTATTTTGAATAGCTTTGTCACATTATTTTTGCTATTTACGAGTTTATTATTTACGAATCAATTACGTATAACGGATTTCCGCTATATCCGTAAATTAGCAAAGAAAGTTTAGCTTTCTTTTAATTGGATATACAATCGCTCGTCTTCCCAAATGCAAAAAAATACCGTTTCACTATCTGTAATATTATTCTTAGCTAGTTCAGTCTTCAACCATTCCACATCTTTATGCATGGTTAATAAATGTCTTTCTTGAATATCTCCGTCAATAATCAACGGATAAACAAAGGCTTTTTCATCTTTTTTGAAAACAGAAAGATTACCCGAAGGTTCTAAATACGCAAATGCTACATCGGTGACAGATGCGATACCATTTTCTCGTAATTGCTGACATAAATCATCTAAATTATAGCGGTGCTTACGCATTTCGCTCTCTAAAATCACACCGTCTTTCACTAGTAATGCTGGATCACCATCAACTAAGTCGCGTATTCCCTTGAACTTCAACGATAAATAAGCACTTAATATTTGTATAAAGAGCAAAATAATAATGGGTAAAATGGCATTAAACAGAGGATTTTTATAGTCATCAAGCGCAAAAGCAGCCACTTCTGCAATTAATACAAATACAACCAGATCGATGACAGATAGTTCACCGACTTCTCGTTTGCCCATTAATCGAAAAACAATGATGATAAACACATATAAAAAACAAGTTCTAAAAATAATATGGAAATATTCTTCCATCTAAATACACCCCCATAGTATCAAGGTGACCTTACTTCTTGTTTTTTATACAGATTTATGGTGTGTAGTTGCTGAAAAAAAGATTGCATTTATGGAATAGTCCCTAGTTGATCGCACACAATATAAAGAACGAAATACTTAAGACTATAAACAGCAAACAAGGTGAGAAGATGAGAAGGAAAATAATTGTTGCCGTTGTTGTTTATATTGTTCTGTTCACTCATTCCTTCCCTATTTATGGCTACCAAGAACAGAAAATACCCGTTCTTATGTACCACCATTTAGCAGATAATATAAACAATAATACAGTTATTTCACCCAATAATTTTGAAAATCAGATCAGAACGCTTAAAGCGGAAGGCTATCATGCTATTTCAGTCCAAGAATTACATGATTACTTAAATAACCAGATAAAATTACCCGAAAAGCCTGTATTGGTTACTTTTGATGATGGCTACCTCAGCAATTACGAAAAAGCTTATCCTATTTTGAAAAAATATGACATGCATGCGGAAATTTTCGTTATTGCAAGCCGAATTGTCGATGTAAGTAAACAAGATGCTTATCCAAATGAAATTGCCAAGATGAACTGGGATCAATTAAAAGAAATGCAAGATTATATAACCATTCAAAGCCATACTTGGGACTCACATTATAAATTACCATCAAAGTACGGAAAATTAAATGGTGCGATTTACGGTCCAAGCTATTTGAATGGACAACTAGAAAGTCAACTACAATACGAAGAAAGGGTTAGAAATGATTTTATTCGCTCCAGAAAAATAATTAAAGAAAAATTAGGCTATGAGCCCATCGCCATTAGCTATCCTTATGGTAAAAAGTCTGTGGCTACCATTAAGATAGCACAGGAAGCCGGTTTTAAAATGGGCTTTGTCATTCAAAATAAAAGTGTTAAAATGGGCGATGAATTATTCTCGCTGAGTAGAATAACTGTAAATGGCAATGATACGAGTGCCGATTTAATTTATAAAATAAATGCAATTAAATAATATGAAGGAAGCAGAAGGGTTGACACCCCTTCTGCTTAAAAATTATAAGAAAAGGCTTACAATATAGCTATTGCCTATTGTAAGCCTTTTCTCTTTAAATACTATTGTCTTTCTCAATTCGTCCGATTGCTTGACGGTCAAATTTCACACGTACATTGTCAGCGATTTTTAATGTCACTGCTGTGTCCTCAATTGCATCAATGATACCATGCATGCCACCGATTGTAATGACTTTATCCCCACGTTGCAAACTACCTTGCATATTTTGTGTTTCCTGCTGTCTCTTTTTAGCTGGACGGATTAAGATAAACCACATAGCTACGAACATTAATAATATTGGTGCTAAGCCTAATAATTGATCCATAATACTTCTTGCCCCCTTTCCAAATCTCACTTTTTTAGTATAGACTATTCCACCATTAAAAAGCGATGGACAAGCCCAAAAATTTTCTCAATTACTAATATTTTTTCTATGATTGACAATATTTTGCTAGAAA
>Ga0213821_1000091_pt1 | contig 59111 bp, 56 predicted proteins | sample MC6MC0909MG_FD_179894 | JGI IMG/M metagenome (GOLD analysis project Ga0213821, IMG submission 179894) | Enriched soil aggregate microbial communities from Iowa State University, Ames, United States - MC6-MC0909-MG | ecosystem: Environmental > Terrestrial > Soil > Unclassified | place: USA: Iowa...
ACTGGCGCTCCAGCAGCGGCACGATTTCCTTCAGGGTGGTGTCGCCCACCACGATCAGGGTGCCCTGCTCCGGACGCAGCCAGTCGCGGTGGAAGTCGACCAGGTCGGCGCGGGTGAGCGACTGGATGTCCGCCTCGTTGCCGCTGCCGGTGAACGGAATCGCGTACGGATGGCCGGCGCCGTACAGCAGCGGCGGCAGCACCCGCATGGCGGCAGCGCTGGGGTTCACCTTCTCCTGCTGGATGCCGGCGATCCAGGTTGCCTTGACCCGGTCGATCTCGGCCTGGTCGAAGCGCGGCTGGCGCAGCATGTCGGCATACAGGGCCAGCGACGGCGCGAGGTTTTCCTTCAGCGCCGACAGGTAAACGCTGGCGCCATCCAGCGAGGCCGAGGCGCCCAGGCTGGCGCCCAGCGCGTCGGCGGCATTGGCGAACGGCAGTGCGCCCAGCTTGCCGGCGCCTTCGCCCATCAGGTCCATGGTGAAGTTGGCGGTACCGGACTTGCGACCCTGGTCGGCGGTGAAGCCGCCCGGGAATTCATAGCTGAACTGCACCACCGGAATGTCGTGGCGCTCGGCCAGGATGACCTGGGTGCCGTTCTTCAGCGTGGCGCGGTGCAGCTGCGGGAACTTCAGTTCCGGGAAGCTCTTGGTCTGCGGCACGCCGGTGCTGCGGTCGACCTGGGCAGCGGTGGTGGTGAACTTCGGGTCCACGGCCGGCACAGTGAACGGCTTGGGCGTGGCCGACGGCAGTTCCGGCAGCGCCACGCGGGCGCCCGGCTCGACCACCAGGGTGTGGTCGCCCGGGCCCAGCCACTTGGCGCCAACCGCGCGCACGTCGGCGGCAGTGGCCGCGTCGATGGTGGCCAGCGAGCGACGGAAGCAGCCCGGGTCGCCCTCGAACACGGTGCATTCGGCCAGCGCGTCGGCCTTGCCGCCGAAGCCGCCAATGCGTTCGATGCCACGGATGAAGCCGGCGCGGAAGGCGGTCTTGCCACGGCTCAACTCATCGGCGGTGGGACCGTCCTTGACCAGGCGGCGCACTTCCTCGTCGATGATCGCTTCGACCCTGGCCGGGTCCACGCCCTGCTTCACGGTGGCCATGATCATGAAGTTGGAGCCCAGCTGCGAGGTGTAGGCACCGGCGCTGACGTTGTCCACCAGCTTGTCCTGGTGCAGCAGGCGCTGGTCCAGGCGCGAGGACTTGGCCCCGCCCAGCACCTGTGCGAACAGCTGCAGCTGGTCGATGTCGGTGGTGCCGGTCTGGGCGACATTCCAGGCGCGGTAGATGCGCGCCTGCGGCACCTTGTCGGTCATCGTTTCGCGGGTCGACGCGTCGCGCCTGGCCACGTTTACCGCCGGCTGCGCCATGCTCGGGCCGGCCGGGATGTCGCCGAAGTAGCGGGCGACCTTCTCTTTTGCGGTGGCCACGTCGATGTCGCCGGCCAGCACCAGCACCGCGTTGTTGGGGCCGTACCAGGTGCGGAACCAGTTCTTGACGTCCTCCAGCGAGGCCGCGTTGAGGTCGTTCATCGAACCGATCACGCCGTGGTGGTACGGGTGGCCTTCCGGGTACATGGCGCGGCTGAGCTTTTCCCACACCTGGCCATAGGGCTGGTTCTCGCCCTGGCGCTTTTCGTTCTGGACCACGCCGCGCTGTTCGTCGAGCGCGGCCTGGTCGATCGCGCCGAGCAGGTGGCCCATGCGGTCGGACTCCATCCACAGCGCCATGTCCAGCGCGGTGGTCGGCACGTTTTCGAAGTAGTTGGTGCGGTCGGTGTTGGTGGTGCCGTTCTGGCCCGTCACCCCCACCTGCTTGAACGGCTCGAAGTATTCGCCGGCGTGGTTTTCGCTGCCCTGGAACATCAGGTGTTCGAACAGGTGCGCGAAGCCGGTGCGGCCGGCCGGTTCGTCCTTGCTGCCCACGTGGTACCAGACGTTCACCGCCACGATCGGCGCCTTGCGGTCGGTATGCACCACCACGCGCAGGCCATTGGGAAGGGTGAACTGCTCGAACGGAATGTCGACCTTGGCGACCTGCGCGGGCTTGGCCATCACCGGGGCCGGGGCCAGGCCGCCTAGTGCGGCAGAGAGCGCAACAGCCAGCAACGCGGCACGCGGTCGAAGTTGGGCGGTCATTCCTGTTCCTTGGTCATGAAAGTGAAGCCGGAATGCTAGCCCGCCCAGCCCGGTTAGGGCATCGGCCAACAGTCATTGCCCTTGTAGGGGAACTTTCTGGAAGCAGGGCACATGTCGCTTGCGGCGCTGGGACCTGCCTGAACGCTTCTGCGGACAGCGCGGCGCGCCGGAATCGGACAGGTGTCCGGACAGCGGACACCTGTCTCCAGCGTAAAAACCCTTTCAAATCAAAGATTAAAAGTTGGCACGAAGCCTGCGTTGGCTTACATGCAGAAAGAGAGCGATCAAACGCAACATGACTGCTCGCTGAACAAAACACCAGATTTGAAGATTGTTCTTGCATCCCCAGATTCGGTGTACTACCTTACTACCACACCACTGCTCACCAACACTAAACAGGCCCCGTCATGAACACCAAGACCATCGCAATCGCCATCGCCCTCGCTGCCGGCTCCGCGTTTGTTTCGAACGTGCATGCCGCTTCCGCCATCACCACGCTGCCGACCGTGCAGGTCCGCCCCGCTGCCGACCAGCTGGCCCAGGCCGAAGTCGAGCGCACCAGCAGCATCCCGACCCTGGCGCTGGTGGAAGTCCGTCCGACCGCCGGCCAGATCGCCGAATACCGTGCCGAACTGGCCAACAGCCAGCGCGTCACCACCCTGGCCGCCGTTGAAGTCCGCCCGACCGCCGAACAGCGCGAAGCACTGGCCGCCGAGCAGGACGACCGCAGCACCGATTACATGGGTGCCCTGGCCTCGGCCGCCGGCACGATCGCCCGCGATGTGATCATCAACCTGCCGACCCTGCAGGTGCGCCCGTCGCCGAACGACCTGCAGGCCTTCGCAGTTGAAACCGCATCGGTCCTGGTTCGTCCGTAACCGCAGGTATCGACCGACGGTCGATACCTGCCAGGGGGTCGCGGCGTAAAATGCACGAATGACCGCCAACCCTACGTTCCATGTTGTGTTGTTCCAGCCGGAAATTCCCCCGAATACCGGCAATGTGATCCGGCTCTGCGCCAACACCGGCGCGCGACTGCACCTGATCGAGCCGCTCGGTTTCGACCTGAGCGACAAGCAGCTCAAGCGCGCCGGCCTGGATTACCACGAATACGCCCGACTGCAGGTGCATCCGGACCTGGATACCGCCCTGCAGGTGATCGCGCCCAAGCGCCTGTTCGCGTTGAGTACCCGCGGCAGCGTGCGTTACGACACCCCGCAGTTCGAAGACGGTGATGCGTTCCTGTTCGGCCCGGAAACCCGCGGCCTGCCGCAGGACGTGCTGGATGCATTGCCGCACGGCCGCCGCCTGCGTTTGCCGATGCAGCCGGACAACCGCAGCCTCAACCTGTCCAACACCGTCGCCGTGGTGATGTTCGAGGCCTGGCGCCAGAACGGGTTCGTCGGCGGCGCGTAAAGCGGGTGCGTCAGAACGCGTTGATCCCCGTCAACTCGCGCCCGATCACCAGCTGGTGCACCGTCTCCGTGCCTTCGTAGGTGATCACCGATTCCAGGTTCAATGCATGCCGGATCGCGACGTGCTCGGTGGTGATGCCCGCCCCACCCAGCAGGTCGCGGCATTCGCGCGCGATGTCGATCGCCATGCGGCAGTTGTTCCACTTGGCCAGGCTGACCTGCTGCGGCTGCAGCTGGCCGGCATCCTTCAACCGACCCAGCTGCAATGACAGCAGCTGCGCGGTGGTGATGCGGCGGGCCATGTCGGCCAGTTTGATCTGCGCGCTCTGCGTGGCCGCGACCGGGCGCCCGAACAGCACGCGCTCCTTGGTATAGCCCAGCGCTTCGTCCAGGCAGGCCACCGCCGCGCCGATCGGGCCCCAGCTGATCCCGTAACGGGCCTGGTTGAGGCAGCCCAGCGGCCCCTTCAGGCCCTGCACGTTGGGCAGCCGGTTGCGCTCGGGCACGCGCACGTTGTCGAAGAACAGCGCGCCGGTCAGCGAGGCGCGCAGGCTCATCTTGTGCTTGATCTCCTGGGTGGTGAAGCCGGGCATGCCCTTCTCCAGCACGAATCCCTGGATGCCATCGTCGGTGTGCGCCCAGACGATGGCGATGTCGGCCACCGGCCCGCTGGTGATCCACATCTTGCTGCCGTTGACCAGCCAGTCGCCGCCCTCCTTCACCGCGCTCGTCTTCATCGCCGCCGGATCCGAGCCGCCGTGGGCTTCGGTCAGCCCGAAACAGCCGATCACCCGCCCGGCCGCCATGTCCGGCAGCCAGCGCAGGCGCTGCTCCTCGCTGCCGTAGGCGAAGATCGGGTACATGCACAGCGAGCTCTGCACCGAAACGAAACTGCGCAGGCCGGAATCGCCGCGCTCCAGCTCCTGGCAGATCAGGCCATAGCTCACCGCGTTCAACCCACCGCCGCCGTACTGCTCGGGCAGGCTGGAGCCCAGCAGGCCCAGCGAAGCGATTTCCGGGATCAGCTCATCCGGGAACCGGCCTTCGTCAAACGCGTCACCGATGATCGGCAGCACGCGTTCGTCGGTGAAGCGCGCCACGGTTGCCTGCACGGCGCGCTCCTCCTCGCTGAGCAGCGAGCGGACATCGAACAGATCGTACGGATTGAGGGACATGGGCAGCGACGTCGCGGGGCGGGAACAGGGCGCCCATTGTGATGCCTGGCTGATGGAGGGCCAAGGCGCGCCGCGCCAATCCGTACCTGCCACCCTGCGAACGGATTGATGCGCCGCAGCATCCGCTACTTCACCCGGCCGCAACGTCCTCGAACTAGGCGGATACGGCGGGTACCGGTACCCTGATGCATTGATCCAGCATTGCGCAGTGACCTGTCGCGCGCGATTCCCAGGCAACCGCCGCCGGCTCCGGCCGGGACGGCACTACCCACGAGTTACGCATCACCATGAGCGAAGACACCACTGCCCTGCCCCCGCGTGAAGCCATGGAATTCGACGTGGTCGTCGTCGGCGCCGGCCCCGCCGGCCTGGCCACCGCGATCCGCCTGCGCCAGCGCGCCATCGAAGCCGGCCGCGAGCTGTCGGTCTGCGTGCTCGAAAAGGGCTCCGAACCCGGCGCCCACATCCTGTCCGGCGCGATCATGGACACCCGCGCGCTGACCGAACTGTTCCCGGACTGGGCCGAGCGCGGTGCGCCGCTGAAGCAGAAGGTGACCCGCGACGAGTTCCTGTTCCTGTCCGAGGACGGGGCGCGCAGCACCCCGCATGCGCTGCTGCCGGAATGCTTCCACAACGAAGGCAACTACATCATCAGCCTGGGCGAGGTCACCCGCTGGCTGGCGCAGCAGGCCGAAGCGCTGGAAGTGGCGATCTTCCCCGGTTTCGCGGCGGCCGAAGTGCTGTACGACGAGAACGGTGCGGTAATGGGCGTGGCCACCGGCGACATGGGCATCCGCAAGGACGGCTCGCACGGCCCCAACTTCGAACGCGGCATGGAGCTGCATGCCAAGTACACGATTTTCGCCGAAGGCTCGCGCGGCCACCTCGGCCGCCAGCTGATCACGCGCTTCCAGCTTGACGCCGGCAAGGACCCGCAGGCCTACGGCATCGGCATCAAGGAGCTGTGGCAGGTCGATCCGGCCAGGCACGAACCGGGCCTGGTGGTGCATACCGCCGGCTGGCCGCTGGCCAGCGACACCTATGGCGGCTCGTTCCTGTACCACGCCGACGGCGGCAAGGTCGCGGTCGGCTTCGTGGTCGGGCTGGACTACCGCAACCCGTGGATGAGCCCGTTCGAAGAGTTCCAGCGCTTCAAGACCCATCCGTCCATCCGCAAGCACCTGGAAGGCGGCAAGCGGATCGGCTACGGCGCACGCGCGATCACCGCCGGCGGCCTGCTGTCGCTGCCCAAGACCGTGTTCCCGGGCGGCGCGCTGGTCGGCTGCGAAGCCGGTTACCTCAACGCCAGCCGGATCAAGGGCAGCCACGCCGCGATCAAGACCGGCATGCTCGCCGCCGACGCCGCCTTCGATGCGCTGGCCGCCGACCGCCAGCGTGACGAACTCAGCGCCTATCCGGCGGCCTTCGAAAGCAGCTGGCTGCACACCGAGCTGCAGCAGTCGCGCAACTTCAAGCAGTGGTTCAAGAAGGGTCGCAACATCGCCACCCTGATGACCGGCATCGAACAGTGGCTGCTGCCCAAGCTGGGCATCCGCAATCCGCCGTGGACCCTGCGCCACAGCACGCCCGACCACGCCTGCCTGGAACCGGCCTCGCAGCACGCGAAGATCAATTACCCCAAGCCGGACAACGTGCTCACCTTCGACCGCCTGAGCTCGGTGTTCCTGAGCAGCACCAACCACGAAGAAGACCAGCCTTCGCACCTGACCCTGAAGGACGCCAGCATTCCGGTGCAGGTCAACCTGCACGAATTCGGCGGCCCCGAAGCGCGCTACTGCCCGGCCGGCGTGTACGAATTCGTCGGCAGCGAAGGCCAGGAACAGCTGCAGATCAACGCGCAGAACTGCGTTCACTGCAAGACCTGCGACATCAAGGACCCGACCCAGAACATCGTGTGGGTTACCCCGCAGGGTGGCGGTGGGCCGAATTATTCGGGGATGTGATCAGGTATCAAGGCGGTCCAGGTAGGCCTGCAATGCCTGTTCGAAGGCGTCGATCTGTGCTGCCGTAGCCGCCAGCCCCTGCTCGGGCACGTCCTGCATCAGGGTGCGTGCCTGTTCGGCCAGCGCTTCGGCGCCCAGCGTGCCCAACCCGCCGACAATGCGGTGCAGCACTTCCACCACCGTGTTGACGTCGTCCTGCGCGCGCGCGGCGCGCCCGCGCTGCAGGTCGTCGGCGGTGGCCTCGCGCATGCTGTCGATCAGCACGCTGGCCACGTGTTCGGACCCGAAGCGGCGCACGATCGCCGCGCGGGTGGGCGGCTCCGGCGGCGCCGCCGCCAGCGGGGCGTCCTGCGCGGGCCCGGCATCGTCCTCGTCTGACGGCAACCAGCGCCGTAACGCGTGGCGCAGGGTGGCCAGGGCCACCGGCTTGGCCAGCAGATCGTCCATGCCCGCTTCGCGGCACCGCTGCACGTCCTCCGCCAGTGCGCTGGCAGTCAGCGCCAGCACCGGCATCCGCTTACCGCTGCCGCGTTCGCGCTCGCGGATATGGCGGGTCAGGGTGTAGCCGTCCATCACCGGCATGCGGCAGTCGGTGATCACCAGATCGAAGTGGGACCGGTCCATCAGCGCCAGCGCGGCTTCGCCGTCCACCGCCAGTTCGTGCTGCAGGCCCAACTGCTGCAGCCGCCAGCGCATCAGGGCCTGGTTGGTGGGGTGGTCTTCCACCACCAGCACGCGCTGCCGCGCCTGGCCGGGCGGAAGCGGCTCCACGTCGCCACCGGGGCGCTGGTCGTCGCGCATGATTTCTTCGCCCGGTACCAGCGGCAGGCTCAGCACCACGTCCACGCGCGTGCCCTGGCCCGGTTCGCTGTGCATTTCCAGGCGCCCGCGCATCAGGCCGACCAGGCGCTGGCAGATGCTCAGCCCCAGCCCGGTGCCGCCGTAGTGGCGGGTGATGGCCACGTCGGCCTGGGCGAACGGTTTGAACAGCCGCTCGCGCTGCTCGGCGGAAATGCCGATGCCGGTGTCGATCACGCTCAGGCGCAGGGTCTGCGCGATGTCGTCGGCGCGCTCCACCTTCAAGGTGATGGCCACCGAGCCCTGGTTGGTGAACTTGATCGCATTGCTCAGCAGGTTGAACACGATCTGGCGCAGGCGCATGCCGTCGGCCAGGTGTTGCAGGCCCACCGCCGGGTCGACTTCCAGGCTGAGCTCCAGGCCCTTGCTGGATGCCTGCGGAGAAAGCAGCTGCTGCACGTTGTCGAGCAGGGTGCGCAACGCCACCGGCTGCGGTTCCAGCGGCAGGGCGCCGGCTTCGATCCGCGAGTAATCAAGGATGTCGTCGAGGATCTGGCGCAGCATCTGCGCGGAGTCCTCGATGACGCTGATGATGCGCCGCTGCTCGCCATCCAGCCCGGTGTGCGACAGCGCCTCCACCATGCCCAGCACCCCGCTCATCGGGGTGCGGATTTCATGGCTCATGGTGGCCAGGAAGTTCGACTTGGCCGCCGTGGCGCGTTCGGCGTCGGACTTGGCCGCGGCCAGCGCGTCGGCCTGCGCGCGCGCTTCGGTCACGTCCACCCAGTAACCGCTCCACAGCACCGCGCCATCGGCCGCCGCATACGGCAGCGCGCGCGTGCGCACCCAGCGCACCACCCCGTGCGGGCTGGTGCGGAATTCCAGGTCCAGCGCGGAAAAATCGCGCGCGGCCTGGGCCAGGGCCTGGTTGACCGTCTCGCGGTCGCGCGGATCGATCTGCTCGGCCAGGCGGTTTTCATCGGCCATCACTTCGGCGGTGCTGACCCCGAACATCGACTGCAGGTCGCCGGTGATGTACGGGAAGGTGACCCGGCCGTCGCTGTCGCGGCGGGCCTGGTAGACGATCGCCGGCAGGTTGTCGGTGACCTCCATCAGGCGCTGCTCCAGCCCGCGCCGCATGCCCACTTCGCGGCGCAGGCGCCAGTAACCCCAGCCGTGCACGACGATGCCGGTCAGCAGCACCAGCGACAACGGCACGGCCCAGCGCGCGACCGAGCGCCAGTCCAGCCCGGTACGGTACTCGGCCAGCAGCCAGTCGCCGCGGATGGCGGCGTGTTCGCGCGGGGTCAGGTTGGACAGCACGCGGTCGAAGGTGGTGGCCAGCGGCGCGTACTGGCGCTTGACCGCCAGCGACAACTGGTCGCTGAAGCCGGCCGGCGCGGCCACGTGCAGCTTGGCCGGGTACACCTCGCGCACCACGCGGTCGACCATGGCCAGGTTGCCGACGTAGGCGTCGGCATCCCCGTTGGCCAGACGCGACAGCGCCTGGTCCACGCTGCGCGCCGGCACGATCCGCGCCTTCGGGGCGTACTGCAGGATGTAGCCGCGCAGGCGTTCGGGGTCGGACAGCAGGATGCTGCGGCCGTCCAGGTCGCCCAGGCCCAGCACCGAACGGCTGTTGTTGGGGGTGACGATGACATTGGGCACGCTGATGAAGGGTTGGCTGAAGACCCAGTCATCGCCCAGGTAATGCGCGTCGTTGGGCATGCCCATCACCACGTCCACCTCGCCCCGCCGCATCTGCTCGCGCACCTCGAACCAGTCGTGCGCCGGCACCCGGTTCAACTGCGCACCAACCATGCGCAGCTGGCGCAGGTAATCGCCGGCCACGCCGCTGGGCTCGCCGGCCGCGTCGATGAACGACAGCGGCGCGCCGGTGGGCGCATAGCCCATGCGCAGCGGCGTGGCCAGGATGCGGCGCTCGGCGTCTCCCAGGATCAGGCGCGACTGCGCCGACCACTGCAGCGGCGGCAACCAGCGCTTGTACAGCGCTTCGCGCTGGGCGGCAGTGACCGTGGACAGGGCGCTGTCGAGCGCTTCGGCCAGCGGCTGGTGCTTGTTGGGTACGCCGAAATGAAGGCGTTCAGGGGGCAGGTCGCTGGGCCGCAGCAGGGCAATCCCGTCAAGCGCCTCCTGGCGGATCAGGGTGTTGGCCACATGGGCATTGCCGATGTACACGTCGGCCCGACCCTGGGCGACCATCAGCAGCGCGGCGCGGGTATTGGCCGCGGTCAGCTGCCGCGCGGCCGGAAACCGGGCCCGCACCTGGTCGTGGGTAAGGAACTCCTGTTCGGTCACCACGCTCAGCCCGGCCAGGTCGGGGTCGCTCGAGATCCGGGTGTCCCCGAGCCGCCCGACCAGCGCCAGCGGGGCGTCGGCGTAGGATCCGGTATAGACCATGCAGCGGGTCCGGTCGGGGGTCAGGGTGATGTTCATCACCACGTCGATTTCGCCCCGGCACGCCGCATCCAGCACATCGGCCCAATCGCGATACACCCGCACTTTCACATCCACCCCGAGCTGCCGGGTCAGCAGCATCAGGTAGTCGTAGCCAAGCCCGTCGGCACGGCCGTTGTGCATGAATTCGAATGGTGGCCAGCCGCTGTCGTACAGGCCCAAGAAGATGGTAGGGTTCCGTTCGATCCAGTCGGCTTGGCGCGGCGACAGTGAAGGCGCAGGTGCAGGTGACGCGATGGCGGCGCTGCCCAGCGCCCACGCCAGCCCCAGCACGACCAGCCAGCGGACAACCGAGGTACGCATGCTGTCTGTTCTCCCAGGAGTGATCCGCCCACTGCGGCGTGCCCCAAGGGGCCGCTGCCTACCAGGCCATACTATTCCATGACCTTGCGCATAATCCTTGCCGACGACCATCCCGTTGTCCGGGTTGGCACCAAAGCCGCCATCGAATCCAGTGGCGTGGGCGTGGTGGTGGCCGAAGCCAGCAGCGTGGAGGAGCTTTTCGAGATCCTGAAGGAGCAGGAGTGCGACGTGCTGGTCACCGACTACTCGATGCCGGCGTCGAACAAGCCTGACGGTATCGACATGCTGGAGAAGATCCGGCGCCTGTACCCGGACCTGCGCGTGCTGATGCTGAGCGTGTCCCACAACCTGGGCATCCTGCGCATGGTGGTGGGCGTGGGGGTGCTGGGGCTGGTCGACAAAAGCTCGACCATGGATGAGCTTCCGGTGGCGATCCAGGCCGTGCACCGCGGCCAGTCCTATGTCAGCCGCAAGCTGCGCGAACGCATCGACATGGTCGGTACCCAGTCCATCGGCGACGACCGCACGCGCGCGCTGTCGCCACGCGAAGTGGAAGTGCTGCGCCTGCTGGCCAGTGGCCTGATGGTCAAGGAAATCGCCAAGAAACTGCACAAAAGCGTCAGCACCATCAGCCGCCAGAAGGGCGACGCCATGCTCAAGCTCGGCATGAAGGGCGATGCCGAGCTCTTCGACTACATGCGCGACAACAAGCTCTGAGCGGATCCTGCAGCGCCCGATGGAAACCGACCACCGTGTACAAGGCCTGGCCAACGACCAGGTTGCCGCCGACTGGCCCGCGCTGAGCGAAGCCGAACTGGCCTGGCTGCGCCACCACTACCCCGCGCTGGACGACGGCTGCGACGTGCTCTGGCACAGTCCGCGGCCGTTTTCCGCTGCGGCGCTGGTGCGGTCCGGCCCGCGCCGTTACCTGGTCAAGCGCCATCACGCCCGCGTACGCACGGCCGCGCTGCTGGGCGAGGAACATCGCTTCATCGCCCACCTGGCCGCCGCCGGGCTGCCGGTCGTGGACGTGCTGCACACCCGGCACGGCGCCACCGCGATCGAACGCGACAGCTGGACCTACGAACTGCATGCAGAGGGCGCGGGCCAGGACCTGTACCGCGACAGCCCGTCCTGGACGCCCCCGTCGGAACCGGCGCACGCGCGCGAAGCCGGCGCCGTGCTCGCCCGCCTGCACCTGGCCGCGGCCGACTACCACGCGCCCCAGCGCGGTACCCACCTGCTGGTGGCCCGCGACGACCTGATCCGCGCGCCCGACCCGCTGGCACGGCTGCGCAGCGAGCTGCCGGCCCGGCCCGGGTTGGCCGCGTACCTGTCGCGGCAGCCGTGGGAGCAGGACCTGCAGCGCGCGGTGCTGCCCTGGCACGCGGTGTTGGCCAACCGCCTGCAGATCGAACCGGTGCTGTGGGGGCATAACGACTGGCATGTGTCCAACCTGCTCTGGCACGGCCAGGGCGCGGCGGCGCGGGTAGCCACGGTGTTCGATTTCGGCCTGGCCTCCCCGGCCAGCGCGCTGTTCGACCTGGCCACCGCGATCGAGCGCAATGCCATTGCCTGGCTCGATGCAGGCGGTGCCGGGCCGGTGGCGCACGCCGACATCGCCCTGGCGCTGCTGCACGGCTACCGCCAGGTCCGGCCACTGTCGGCCGCCCAGGTGCACCTGCTGGCCGACCTGCTGCCACTGGTGCACCTGGACTTCGCACTGTCCGAAGTCGAGTATTTCCAGGGGGTTACCGGCTCTTCGGCGAATGCCGACGTGGCCTGGCACACCTTCCTGCTGGGCCATGCGGACTGGTTCGCCAGCACCGCCGGGCGGGCGCTGCTGGACACCCTGCACGCCGACGCCTGAGCCGGCGGGCTCGCCACGGGCGCCGATTGGTGTGAAAATGACCACTGAAGCGGGGGTGCCTGGATCTGCCAGGCTGAGAGAGTCCCTTGGAACCTGATCCGGTTTGCACCGGCGTAGGGAGCTTTGAGCAGCAGCCGCACCCCCGTTCCGGGCCGGTGCGTGTGCGTGCCTTCGCTTCGTCTCCTTTGGCTGATGACGAATCGAATGAACCGCTACCGCCTCACGCTGCTGACCGCCGCCCTCTGCGCCGCACTGCCCCTGCATGCCAGCGAAGCCGACACCGGCGCGGACCGGCGTTCGCCCACCGAGCTGGCCGCTGTGCGCGTGCAGGCAAACACGCCCACGGCGACCACCGCACCGACCAGCAGCTTCGGCAGCGCCGACTGGAAGAACACCCCGGCCTCGGTCAACGTGCTCGACCGCGCGCTGCTGGACCAGCTGCAGGTCCGCACCCTGTCGGAACTGGCCCGGCACGACGCCTCGCTGGGTGACAGCTACGCGCCGGTGGGCTACTACCAGAACATCGCCATCCGCGGCTTCGCGCTGGACCCGGCCACCGGCTACCGCTTCAACGGGCTGTCCATCGCCGGCGAACAGCGGCTGGCGCTGGAAAACGTGCAGCAGGTGGAAATCCTCAAAGGCGAGGCCGGCCTGGCCGCCGGCGTGATGGCCCCGGGCGGGATCATCAATTACGTCGGCAAGCGCCCGGCCAACGTGCGCACCGTCACCCTGGCGACGGATTCGGAAGGCTCGCGCTACGTCGCCGCCGACGTGGGCGGCTGGATCACGCCGCGCTTCGGCGTGCGCGTGAACGCGGCCTGGGACGACAGCGCCTCGTACATCGACCACGCCGATGGCCGCCGCAACTTCTACTCGGTAGCGGCCGACTGGCTGATCGGCGAGCGCGGCAAGCTGGAAGTGGATGCCAATTACCAGACCAGCGCGCAGCGCTCGGCCAGCGGCTACCAGCTGCTGGGCGGCAGCGCGTTGCCGCGGGGCGTGGACCGCAGCCGCATGCTCGGCCACCAGTCGTGGCAGCAGCCGGTGGGCATCGCCAGCACCAACCTCACCGCGCTGCACACCTACGACTTCAGCCCTGCATGGCAGTCGCGGCTGTCGGTGGGCCACAGCCGTTCGGTGATCGACGACAACGTCGCCTTCGCCTACGGCTGCTACTACGCCGCCGGCTGTGCCGACGGCAGCGTGCCGGGCAACTATTTCGCCCCCAATGGCGATTACGACATCTACGACTACCGCAGCCCGGACGACACCCGGGTCAACGACGAAGCACGCGGCGAACTGCGCGGGCGCTTCGCCACCGGCACGCTGCGGCATGAACTGTCGGTCGGGCTCAGCGCGTTCCACCGCACCGTGGACAAGCGCCAGAACGTCAACGAATACGTGGGCACCGCCAACATCGCCGATGCGCAGGTGCCGGTGTTCGCACCTTCGCCGCTGCAGCCGGGCCCGTCGGCGCGGCGCCTGGACAGCTGGCAGCGCGCGCTGTTCGCACTGGACCGCATCCACGTGGGCGATGCGTGGCAGTTCCTGGCCGGTGGTCGCTACGTGCGCCTGGACGAGCGCGCCTACGACAAGCGTGGCGTTCCGGAAAGGCACAGCCGCCTGTCGCAGTTCCTGCCGCAGACCGCGCTGATCTGGCAGGCCAGCGAACGCGTCAATGTCTACGCCAGCTATGTGGAAGGCCTCTCGCTGGGCCAGGAAGCGCCGTTCTGGACCAGCAACGGCAGCACCTTCCTGCCGGCGATGCAGTCGCGCCAGCGCGAGCTGGGGGTCAAGTACGCCGCCGCCGATGGGTTGATGCTGGGCGCGGCGCTGTTCCGCATCACCCAACCGTTCCAGTACGCCAAGCCCGACGACAGCGACGCCGGCTTCACCTTCGTGCAGGAAGGCACCCAGGCGCACACCGGGCTGGAGCTGACCGCCAATGGCCAGCTCAGCGAGCGGCTGGCAGTGAACGCCAGCGCCAGCCTGCTGCAGGCGCGCGCGCGCGACGCCGGCACGGCGTATTACTACGGCCAGCAGCTGGTCAACGTGCCAAAGGTGCGCGCAGCGGTGCACGTGGACTACGCCCTGCCGTACCTCGACGGCCTGGCCGTGAGCGGCGGCTGGCGTTACGCCGCGTCCAATGCGGCCACCGTGGATGGCAGCGTGAAGGCCCCGGCGTACTCGGTGTTCGACGCCGGCGTACGCTTCCAGCATCAGCTGCGCGACCATGCGCTCACCTGGAGTTTGTCGGTGGACAACGTGTTTGATCGCTTCTACTGGCGCGACACCGGCAGCACTGCCGGCGACTACTACCTGTTCCCCGGCGCGCCGCGCCAGGCGCGGCTGTCGGTCAGCATCGGCCTGTGAGCGGCGCCGTGCTCGAATGGACCGCGGTGGTCTTCAGCCTGCTCGGGGTCTGGCTGATGGCGCGGCGGCGTATGTTGGCGTGGCCGGTGGGGCTGGTCGCGGTGGGGCTGTATGCCACCGTGTTCATCGAAGCACGGCTGTATTCGGACAGCCTGTTGCAGGTCGCGTTCGGTGGCTTCCTGCTGTACGGCTGGCTGAGCTGGCACCGGCATGCCGAACAGGACGGCGCGATCGTGATCGTGCCGCTGCCGCGCCGGCAGCTGCTGCGCGACCTGGCCGTGGGCATCGGCTTCGGCGTGGCGCTGGGTGCCGCCATGCACACCTGGACCGATGCCGCGCTGCCGTGGCTGGACGCCATGCTGGCCGCGCTGAGCCTGGTGGCGCAGTGGTGGCAGGCGCGGCGGCATGTGGCCACCTGGTGGCTGTGGATCGTGGTCGACGTGGTGTACGTGGGCATGTACCTGGTCAAGTCGCTGGACGTCACCGCCGGCCTGTACCTGGTGTTCATCGGCCTGGCGGTGATGGGGCTGCGCGCCTGGTCGGCCGCCCGCGATGAGGGCGCCGTGCTGAAACCGCGTTAGCCTGTGCGGCATGAACCAGACCCCCGAACTGCTGCGCCGGCTGCTGCGGGCCAAGGACCATATGGACCGCGCCCCGCACGAGGCATGGCCGGTGGCGCGGCTGGCGCAGGTCAGCGCGGTGTCGGAGGCCTATTTCGCGCGGCAGTTCCGCCAGGCGTTCGGACTGCCGCCGCACCGCTACCTGCTTACCCGGCGCATAGAGCGCGCGGTGGCGCTGTGCCGCGACACCGGGTTGCCGATCACCGAGATCGCCCTGCAGACCGGCTGGAGCAGCCTGGGCACGTTCGGGCGGATCTTCCGCGACATCACCGGGCAGAGCCCGGGCGAGCTGCGCGCGAGTCTCGCCGCCGGGACTGCAGCGCAGGCGCCGGAGTGCATCGCGCGGGCCGCCGGCCGCCCCGATCTCAAGACCTCAGTTTCGGAGAAGCGGCAGGGTACGCGACGGGGGTAAAAAGGAGCCTCATCCACACCGGAGGTTCCCATGAACCAGGGCATTGAAGTCGTCGGTCTTTACGTGCGGGACCAGGAAGAAGCGCTGGCGTTCTACGTAGGCAAGCTGGGGTTCGTGGTGCACACCGATGCCGGTAATGGCGATTACCGCTGGCTGACCGTGCAGCACCCCGGGCAGCCCGGTTTCCAGCTCGGCCTGTTCCGCCCTGGCCCCCCGGTGCACGATGCCGCCACCGCCCAGGCCCTGGAAGCACTGGTGGCAAAAGGCGCGATGCCGCCGCTGGTGTTGACCGTGGAAGATTGCCAGGCCACCTACAAGCAGTGGTCGGCCGCCGGGGTGGAGTTCAACCAGGAACCGGTGGAGCGTTACGGCACGGTGGATGCGGGGTTCCGCGATCCGTCCGGGAATGGCTGGAAGTTGATCCAGCGCGCGGGTTAACCGACGCTGGCACCCCGGATCGCGCTGGACGGAAGACAGACGACGATCGATGGTAGAGCTGGGCGGTAGCGCCGACTGTTAGTCGGCTGCCGTTCGCGCGGTGATGGGCATGCGCGAAGAGCAGCGGACTAACAGTCCGCTCTACCACCGAGCCACTTCACCTCATCAGTGCGCCTGATGCGTGGACTTGTGGCGGAACTTCCGCGACATCCATTCGCCCAGGTCGTCCATTACCGTGAACGCGGCCGGGATCACGATCAGGCTCAGCAGCGTGGAGGTGATCAGGCCACCGATCACGGCGATGGCCATCGGTGCGCGGAAGCTGGAATCGCCGGCGAAACCGAGGGCGATCGGCATCATGCCCGCGCCCATCGCCAGGGTGGTCATGATGATCGGCTGGGCGCGCTTGCGGCACGCATCGATCAACGCATCGTGCTGGCTCATGCCCTGCTCGTCTTCGGCCATCACCGCGTAGTCCACCAGCAGGATGGAGTTCTTGGTGGCGATGCCGATCAACATCAGCAACCCGATCAGCGCCGGTAGCGAGAGCATGTTCTGGGTGATCAGCAGCGCGCCGAACGCACCGCCCGCACACAGCGGCACCGCCGCCAGGATGGTTACCGGCATCAGTGCGTGGTTGAACAGCAGCAACAGCACCATGTAGATGCAGATCAGGCCAGCGGCCATCGCCAGCATGAAGCCGATGAACAGCTCCACGAACACTTCGGCGTCGCCGGTGTTGAGGAAGGTTACGCCCGGTGGCAGCTGCTTCACGCCGGGCAGCGCCTGCACCTCGGTCATCACATCGCCCAGCGGGCGGCCGTTGAGTTCAGCGGTGAGGGTCACGTTGCGCTGGCGCTGGTAGCGCGAAATCTGCGAGGGGCCACTGCCTTGGCGGATTTCGGCCACCGCCGCCAGCGGCACCGGGCCGTCGCGGCCGGGCACGCGCAGCTGGCCGATCAGCGCCGGGTTGGCCAGCGCGGCTTCGGCGAAGCCGACCCGGATCGGCACCTGGCGGTCGGGCAGGTTGAGCTTGGCCAGGCGCTGCTCGTAGTCGCCGGCGGTAGCGATGCGCGCAGCTTCGGCGATGTCCTGCGTGGCCACGCCCAGGTCGGCCGCCCGCGCCGCGTTCGGCACGATCTGCAGTTCCGGGCGCAGCAGCGAGGCGGTGGAGGTCACGCTGCCCAGCCCCTGGATGCCGCGCAGGTCGCGCTCCAGTGCGGTGGACGCTTCCTGCAGGCGCTGCGGGTCGTCCCCGGACAACACCAGCTGCAGCAAGTTGCCCGGCTCGGAGCTGACATAACTCACGCGCACGCCGGGCAGGTTGGCCAGGCGCTCGCGCGCATCGCGTTCCAGCGCGCGCTGGTCGCGGTCGCGGTCGTCGGCCACGCCCCAGTCCAGGATCAGCGTGGCCTTGCGCGGTTCGCCCACGCCGGTGGCGCTGGGGTCGCCCAGGTCGAGCACGGCGCCCACCGCGGTGTAGACCTGCTTCAGCTCCGGCATGTCCTTGAGCAGCGCGCGCGCACGTTCGGCCACGGCCACGGTTTCCTGCAGGCGCGTGCCTGGCGGCAGCTCCAGGTTGAGGTTGCTGCGGCCGAGGTCGGACTGCGGAATGAAGGTGGCCGGGATCAGCGGTACCAGCGCCAGCGAACCGACGAACATGGCGAAGGCCAGCCACAGGGTCCAGCCCCGGTGGCGCAGCGCTTTGTCCACCCAGCCCAGGTACCAGCCCATCAACTTCGATTCGGGCTTCTCCTCACCATGTGGCTTGAGCAGGTAGGCGGCCATCATCGGCGTGAGCAGGCGTGCCACCAGCAGCGAGAACAGCACCGCCGTGGCGGCGGTCCAGCCGAATTCGCGGAAGAACTTGCCGGCAATGCCCGGCATGAACGCCACCGGCACGAACACCGCCGCCAGGGTCAGAGAGGTGGCGATCACCGCATTTCCGATCTCGCCGGCCGCTTCGCGCGCCGCTTCCAGCGGCGGCTTGCCCATGCGCAGGTGGCGCACGATGTTTTCGATCTCCACGATCGCATCGTCCACCAGGATGCCGACCACCACCGACAACGCCAGCAGGGTGATGATGTTCAGGGTGAAGCCGAAGAAGTACATCACCGCGAAGGTGGGGATGATGGACAACGGCAGCGCCAGCGCCGACACCCAGGTGGCGCGCCAGTCGCGCAGGAACAGCCACACCACCAGCAGGGCCAGCAGCGCGCCCTCCCACAGCATGGTCATCGAGGAATCGTAGGAGCGGTGGGTTTCGTCGATGGCGGTGGTGACCAGTCGGAAATCGATGCCGGGGTGTTCGGCCTTGATCCTGTCCAGCGCCTCATGCACGCCGGCTTCCACCTTCACTTCGCTGGAACCGCGGGTGCGCGACATCGAGAACGCCACCACCTTTTCCCCGTCCAGCAATGCAGCTTCGGTGGGGTCGGCAGCTGCGTCGGTCACAGTTGCCAAGGTGGAAAGCCGCACCGCGCGCCCGTCCGGCAGGGCGATGGAGTAATCGCGCAGCGCCTGCGCGTCGCCCACCGTGCCCAGCGTGCGGATGGTCTGCTGCGCGCCTTCGATTTCGGCCTTGCCACCGGCGCGCTCCACCTGGATGCGGGCCAGCTGCTGCGATACGTCACCGGCGGTGATGCCCATCGCGATCAACGCGTTCGGGTCGAGGTCCACGCGCACCTGCCGCTGCACGCCGCCGACCCGGGTCACCCGGGCCACGCCCGGCACGCCGTACATGGCGCGCGAGATGTCGCGGTCGACGAACCAGCTGGCTTCGTCCGGGGTCATGTGCGGCGCGACCAGCGCATAGGTCATCAGCGAACCGCCGATATCCACCTTGGAAATCACCGGTTCCTGGATGTCCTGCGGCAGGTCGGTGCGGATGCGGGTGACCGCATCACGGGTATCGTCCAGCGCGGTGGCGAGGTCGGCTTCCAGCTGGAACTCGATCGTGGTGGTGCTGACGCCTTCGCTGACCGAGGAGATCACGCGCTTGACGTTGTTGACCGTCGCGACCGAGTCCTCGACCTTGCGGGTGACCTCGGCTTCCAGCTGGCTGGGCGAAGCGCCCGGCTGGGTCACGGTGACCGTGGTCATCGGGAAGGCGATGTCGGGGAAGCGCGCCACCGGCAGCTGGTAGAAGCCCCACAGTCCGGCCACGCACAGCACGAAGAAGATCAGCAGGGCAGGCAACGGGCGCTTGATCGCCCAGGCGGAGATATTCATTTGGCGCTGGCCTTGGTATCGGTCACCACGCGCACGCGGTCGCCTTCACCGAGGAAGCCGGCGCCTTCCACCACCACCCGGTCGCCGGCCTTGAGCCCTTCCAGGATCGCGGTGCGGCCCTGCACGGCCTGGCCGGTACGCACGCGCAGGCGCGCGGCCTGCTGCTTGTCGTTCACGGTGAACACGTAGCTGTGGCCGTCGCGCTGCACGATCGCCGCGGTCGGCACGGTCAGCGCCGGGCCTTCGCCGATGACGATGCGGCCCTCCACGTACACGCCCGGCTTGAGCGTGCCCGGTTCGGGCAGGTCGGCGAAGATGGTGCCGGTGCGGGTCTGCGCATCCACGCCGGGGGTGACCGCACGGATCCGGCCAGTGACCACCGCGTCCGCATAGGGCAGCTCCACGGCATTGCCCACGGCCACACCGGTGAGCTGGTCTTCGGGCAGCTCGGCGCGCCATTCCAGGCGACCATCGCGGATCAGGCGCAGCAGCTCGGTGCCGGCCGACACCACCTGCCCCGGCTGCACCAGGCGCTTGGAGATCAGGCCATCGGCGGGCGCGCGCAGGTCGGCGAAATCGCGGCGCAGCTGCGCCGCATCGCGCGAGGCACGCGCGGTGGCGGTCTGCGCTTCGGCATTGATGCGGTTGGCGCGCAGTTCGTCCAGGCTGCTTTCGCTGATCAGCTTTTCCGCCGCGAGCCTTTCGCTGCGCTGGTAGTTCAGGCGCGCCAGTTCCTGCGCCGCCTGCGCCTGCTTCAGCGAGGCGTCGGCCTGCGCCAGCTCACTGTCCAGGGTGCGGTGGTCCAGCTGCAGCAGCACCTGGCCCTTCTTCACCCATTGGCCGACGTCCACCGGCAGCGCGGTTACGCGCTGGCCGCTGATCTCCACGCCCAGCTGCATTTCCTCGTACGCGGTGACCGGTCCGGATACCAGTACGGTGCGGGCCATGGTCTGCTGCTGTACGGCAGCCAGCGACACCGGCAGCGCCGAGTTGGCGGCGGCCGCAGCGGCGTCCTGTTCGTCTTTGTTGCCACAGGCCGCAAGCAACACGGCCACCAGCAGGAGGGAAGTACGGCGGAAAAGTGAGGCACGCATCGGTGAGCTTCCGTGTCGGAACTGCGGTAACGAGGGAAAGGAATTCAGTGGGCGCGGGCCAAGCGCTGTTCGATGCCGTCCAGCATCAGGCCGAGGCCCTGTTCGAAGCGCGCGTCGAAATCGACCTCGCTCCAGACCTCGCGGGCGCTCCAGCAAAGCGGGAAGCGCGCTTCGGCCAGGGCCATGAAGGACGCGCCCAGCGCTTCCATGCTGCCGTCGCCGGGCCAGGACTGTTCTTCGATCACAAAGCCCATCGTGTAGTACACCAGGTCCATCGGTGCCGTCGCGGCCACCCGGACAGACGCCCCCGCGCCGACCAGTGCGGCGATGCAGGTTTCGCCCACCCGCAGCACGTTTTCGGTGGCCAGGAAGGTGCCGGCGTAGACCCGTGCCCCATCGCGGCGCGCCTTGAACGCGGTACGGAACTCGCGCGCGACCTGCAGCAGGGTCTGCCGCCAGGCCTGGCCATCGGGGATGGCGCGGGCCACGTCCACGATCATCGCGTCGGCCATCGCATCCACCAGCGCCTGCTTGCTCTTGAAGTGCCAGTACAGCGACGGCGCGCGGATACCCAGCATGCAGGCCACCTTGCGCAGGGTCACGCCCTCCATGCCGGCTTCGTCGAGAAGCTTGAAGGCGGCCGCGACGATGTGGTCCCGGGCGATGGGTTTGCGCACTGGGGGGAGTCTACCTAACGTTGTTAGGGAGCGAATCTAACAGTGTTAGGTTTGGCGGCGCAAGGGGGAGAGCGGGCGGTAGGGTCGGTCGAAAGACGACCGCCGATAAAGATGATCGCAGCTGGAACGGATGACACAGGAAGAGGCCAGCGCTCTTCGCAGGTGGTGCTTCCTGCCGCAAGGGCGGCCCTTCGGTAAATACGCTTGCGTTGGGGCCCAGCAGGCGGCACGGTTCACTCCTGACCCGGACCCGACCATGACCATCCGCATCCTCACTGTCGACGACCACCCGCTGATCCGCCAGGGCATCGCGTCGATGCTGGCGCTGGAGAGCGATCTGGAGCTGGTGGGTGAAGCTGGGGACGGGAACGAGGGCATGGCAGAGTTCCGTCGCCTGCTACCGGATGTCACCCTGGTGGACCTGCAGATGCCCGGTATCGACGGCATCGAACTGACCCGCCGCCTGCGCGGCGAGTTTTCGGAGGCGCGGATCATCATCCTCACCACCTACCGTGGCGATGCCAATGCACGCGAGGCGCTGGCCGCCGGTGCCTGCGGCTACCTGCTGAAGAGCTCCCTGCGCGGCGAGCTGATCGGTGCGGTACGCCGCGTGGCGCAGGGCAAACGCTGCCTGTCGGCGGAGATCTCCGAGGAGATCGCGCAGCACCTGGGCGAAGAGGCGCTGACCGCGCGTGAACTGTCCATCCTGTCGGCGCTGGCGCAAGGCTGGGAGAACAAGCGCATCGCCAACACGCTGGGTATTTCCGCGGAAACGGTGAAGTCGCACGTGGCGCGCATCTTCGAGAAGATCGGCGCGCGCAACCGCACCGAGGCGATCCATATCGCGCTGCGTCGCGGCCTGGTACGGATGGAAGACTGAACCCTAGCGCTTCAGCATCGGCAGCGGCCGCAGCGGATGGCGCAGGCCATGCCTGAGCGAGAACTGCAGCAACCGTAGGTGGAAGCCGAGGCGCGGAAAGCGCTGCACGGTGCGCCGGAAGTCGTCCGCGTGGAGGTCGAAACGCAGCGTGCCGAGCGACACATCGATCCAGTCGGCGCGCCGGAACATTTCGATCCGACGGTCCTGTTCGACGGGCAGGGCCGATATCCGGTGGTGTTCGCGGATCATCGCCAGCACCAGCGGAATGTGCGCGGCACGCTCGTGGTCGAGCAGGTACTGGCGGGCCAATGCCTCCGACGGATCCAGGTAATCGAAGGTTCCGGCAGTCCAGATGCCCAGGTCGTGGAAGGCCACTGCAACCGACAGCACGTAAAGGTCTTCCAGCGTGCCCGGCAACAGGCACCAGTGGAAGTTGGCCACGCGGTAGGTGTGGTTGCGGTACGGGTGGAAGTCGCGCCCCAACACGGTGGCGTGGGCGTCCAGGATCTCATCCAGCACAGCCAGGCGATCGAGCATGGCGTTCTCCCTGCGTGCACCGAGGGTGCACTGGCGTCCAGCGTAACGCGGGGCGTTGCGATGGCCGCTGCCGGCCGGGGCATGCGTAGTCCCCCCATGTGGGGGAGCGCATCCGCGCCCGAACGACCGATGCCCGGCACCGGCCAGGGTGTGAGGCTGCACCGTCGCCACCCTTTCCCCTATCGGCATCGAGAAGACCATGAGCACCTTCACTACGTCCGACGGCACCTCCCTCTACTACAAGGACTGGGGCACCGGCCCGGTGGTGTCCTTCAGCCACGGCTGGCCACTCAATGCCGACGCGTGGGAAGCGCAGATGTTCTTCCTGGCCAGCCACGGCTTCCGCTGCATCGCCCACGACCGGCGCGGCCATGGCCGCTCCAGCCAGCCATGGCACGGCAACGAGATGGACACCTACGCCGACGACCTGGCGCAGCTGTTCGAACACCTGGACGTGCGCGACGTGACCATGGTCGGGCACTCCACCGGCGGCGGCGAGGTGGCCCGCTACATCGGAAGGCATGGCACCGCGCGCGTGGCCAAGGCGGTGCTGATGGGCGCGGTGCCGCCGATCATGCTCAAGACCGCCGATAACCCCGACGGGCTGCCGATCGAGGTGTTCGACGGCTTCCGCGCCGCTTACCTGGCCGACCGCGCGCAGTTCTTCCTGGACGTGGCCACCGGTCCGTTCTTCGGTTTCAACCGACCCGGCGCGAAGGTGTCCGAAGGCCTGATCCGCTCGTGGTGGAACCAGGGCATGCAGTCCGGCCACAAGAACGCCTACGACTGCATCAAGGCGTTCTCGGAAACCGACTTCACCGAAGACCTGAAGAAGTTCGACGTGCCCACGCTGATCATCCACGGTGACGACGACCAGATCGTGCCGATCAAGGCCGCCGCGCTGCGTTCGGTCGAGCTCGTCAAGGATGCGGAGCTGAAGATCTACCCGGGCGGCGGCCACAGCCTGGGCGACACCGCCAAAGACCAGCTCAACCAGGACCTGCTCGCCTTCCTGCAGAGCTGAGCCCTCCCCTCCCCCACGTTTCGAGGACCTGCCATGAACACTGTGCCCCCCGCCGCCCTGCACGCAGTGGCTTCCGAACCCCGCGGTTCGGGTCCGTCACGCAGCGAAGAATTCATCAGCGGCGGCGAGGGCGAGCTGTTCATCCGCAGCTGGCGCCCCAGCGGCCCGCCGCGCGCGGTGCTGGCGATCGTGCCCGGCTTCAATTCGCACAGTGGCCATTACCAGTGGGCAGCGGCGCAGTTCACCGCGATGGGGCTGGCGGTATACGCAGTGGACCTGCGCGGCCGCGGCAAATCCAGCGGGCCGCGCTTCCACGTGAAGCACTTCGACGACTACCTGGCCGACGTGCAGTCGCTGTTGGACGTGGCCCGCACGCGCGAACCGGGCCTGCCGGTGTTCCTGCTGGGGCACAGTGCCGGCGGCGTGATCGCCTCGGCCTACACCCTGGCCCACCAGGACGAGCTGGCCGGCCTGATCTGCGAGAGCTACGCCTTCCAGGTGCCCGCACCGGCTGCAGTGCTGTCGCTGGTGCGCTGGCTGAGCGGCCCGTTCCCCACCCTGCGCGTGCTGAAGCTGCCCAACAAGGAATTCTCGCGGCTGTCCGAGGTGGTGAAGGCACTCAATGCCGACCCGCTCATCGCCAACGAAAAGCAGACCGCATTGACCGTGGCGCAGATGCTGGTCGGCATCGACCGCCTGCGCCGCGGCTTCCCCACGCTGCGCTTGCCGGTGCTGGTGATGCATGGCACTGCCGACAAGGTCACCGTGCCCGCCGGCAGCCAGGTGTTCCAGGACAACGCCGGTTCGGCCGACAAGACCCTGCTGCTGTACAAGGATCATGCGCATGACCTGCTCAATGACCTGGGGCGCGAGGAGGTGATCGGCGACATCCAGCGCTGGATCGACCGGCATCTGGCCGCCGGTGCCGCCAACAGCGTGGAGCGGAGCGCATGAGTGCTGGCGCAGCACCAGCACCCTGTTGCCGGCGCGGAAGCGAACCGCAGCTGCGTTGATCATGCAGGCGCCGCGCTCAGCCCTCGTTCCCTTCCTGGGTCGGGCCGCGCGCGTGCACCCACTCGCGCGGTGACGCGCCGGTACGGCGACGGAACGCCCGCGAGAAGGTGGGCGCGTCGGCGAAGCCCAGTTCCAGCGCTACCTGCTTCACCGGCCGCCCCGCGCGCAGCAGCGAAGTGGCTGCGTTGAGCTTCCAATCCAGCGAATAGGCCGCCGGCGTGGTGCCGGTGGCGCTCTTGAACGCGGCGGCGAACGCGCTGCGCGACATGCCGGCCAGGCCAGCCATGCGCTCCAGCGTCCACGCTTCCCCAGGTGCGGCATGCACCGACATCAAGGCCCTGGCCAGGCGTGGGTCGGACAGGCCCAGCATCATGCCCGGCGCCACCCGCGCCTGTTCCGGGTGGTCGATGATCCAGCGCAGCACCTGGATCAGCACCACTTCGAACAGGCGGTTGGCCAGCAGGCGCGACCCGCAGCGGGTGCGGTCGGATTCGGCGAACAGCAGCTCCAGGGTGGCCTGCAGTCCGTCGATGGCCTGCAACGGCAGCACGATCGCGTCCGGCAGCGACTGCACGATCGGGTTGCGCAGCCCACCGTCGAAATCCAGCGTCGCGCAGGTGAAATCGGAGCCGTCCAACGGAGGATTGATGAACTCGTGGTGCACCGCGCGTGGAAACAGCAGCAGCGTGGGTTCGCACAGATGGGTGCGCGCAAGTTGCTTGCCGTCCCGATACAGCAGGTCCATTTCGCCCCGCCGCAGCACATGCAGGAAGCCGCGCCCGGGCTGGGCGTCGAAGGTCTGCAATCCGCACAGCGGGCCGGCATGGAACAGGGTGGCCTCGACCCGGAACCGCTCCAGGACGGGGCTCAGGCGGTCGATCGAGGTGCTGGACGAATTGCCATCTATCAGCGACATAAAGACACCAAACGTCCCGAGCGGGTTCCTATTATGCCCATCAACCGGCCACTCCGCGCCGGCATCCAACAGGAAACCCAGCCATGTCCCGTATCCCTCTTGTCACCCCACAGGACGCCACCGGCGAAACCCAGGCCCTGCTCGGCCAGATCCACGGCGCCTTCGGCGCCACCCCGAACATGTTCCGCGCCGTGGCCAATTCCACCGCTGCGTTGAAGAGCATGTGGGGCTCGTTTGGCGCCCTGGGTGCCGGCGTCATCCCGGCCGCGCTGGGCGAGAAGATCGCCGTGGCCATCGCCAACCGCAACGCCTGCGAGTACTGCCTGGCCGCGCACACCGCACTGGGCCGCAAGGCGGGTGCCAGCAGCCAGGAAATGAGCGCCGCGCAGGGCGGTGAATCCGACGACCCGAAGACCGCCGCCGCACTGCACTTCGCCCTGCGCGTGGTGGAAGGCCGTGGCCAGATCGACGATGGCGACGTCGCCCAGCTGCGCAGCGTGGGCTTCAGCGACGGGGAAATCGTCGAGATCCTCGCCCACGTTGCGTTGAATCTGTTCACCAACTACGTCAACGTGGCCTTTGCGGTGCCGGTCGATTTCCCCGGCGTCAAGCTGCGTTGAATGATGTGCACAGGCTGGCCGGCGACGCCGGCCAGCCCACCGTGCCACCCGCACCCCTGGAGGCAAGCCCATGTCCCGCCCCTACCAACCGATCAACTGCGAGTTCCACGATGTCCTTGAAGCGGTCGCCACCGGCGGTCGGCGCGTGCCGATCGTGCATGCCACCGCCGGCGCAGCGCCGGCTGTGGTCGTGGCCCGGATCACCGACCTGGGCGCCAAGGACGCCGTCGAATACATGCACCTCGATGACGGCAGCCAGATACGGCTGGATGACATCGTGAGCGTGGACGGCATCGACCAGCGGGCATTCAGCCCGCGCTGAACCCGTTACCGGCTGTCCCGCTTCCGACGTCGCCGCCGCGGGACAAGTGCGGCGCCTGCTTTCGTGTGATCATCGTCCGTTCCAGAGACACCTCCACCCGCCCCATGCCTGTGCTGACCGACCCGGCCCTGCTGCGCGACATCGCCGACATCAACCGGATCCGATCGGTACCGCGGATCCTGGAGACGGTTGCCCACATCACCGGCTCACGGTTCACCGCCATCGCGCGGGTCACCGACACCACCTGGACGGCATGCGCGACGTACGACACGTTGGGATTCGGCCTGGTGCCCGGCGGCCAGCTGGTGCTGGAGACCACCCTCTGCGATGAGATCAGGCAATCCTCCACGGCTGTGGTGTTCGCGCACGCCAGCCAGCATCCGCTGTATTCCCGGCACCACACCCCCCGCATCTACGGGCTGGAAAGCTACGCGTCGGTCCCGATCTTCCGTCCGGACGGAAGCGTCTTCGGCACCCTGTGCGCGATCGACTCGGCGCCCGGCAATTTCGACGAGGCGCACGTGCAGCGTTCCATGGAACTGCTGGCGGAACTGGTGGGCAACTACCTCGACAGCGAAGACCGCCTGGTCGAGGCCGCCGCGCAACTCTCAGCAGCGCATCGCATCGCCGACCTGCGCGACCAGTTCGTCGCCGTGTTGGGCCACGACCTGCGCAGTCCCCTGCAGGCCATCAGCATGGCGGCTGACACACTGGAGATGTCAACGCTCACGGACAGCCAGGACCACATGCTGGGCCACATCCGTGCCGGCGTGGACCGGATGGACGGGCTGATCAGCGACGTGCTCGATTTCGCGCGCGGGCGCCTGGGCGGCGGCATCCCGGTATTGCTGCGCGAATGCGATTCGCTGGAACAGGCGTTGCGCAAGGTGGTCGTCGAAGTGGAGGTGGCCAGCGGTCGCTCGGACATCACCGCACACGTAGACATCGACGGACGTGTTTACTGCGACGCCAGCAGGCTTGCCCAGCTGCTGGCGAACCTGCTGGGCAATGCCGCACAGCACGGCGATACGTCCCGCCCCATCTCGGTCGACATACGCGCCGAATCGGACGCGCTGTCACTGGTCGTGCGCAATGGCGGCCAGATCCCGTCCGACAAGCTCGCCGACATCTTCAGCCCGTTCTCCCGCGAGCAGGGCGACCACCCACGGCCGGGACTGGGGTTGGGCATCTATATCGCCGCGGAAATCGCCCGTTCGCATGGCGGCACGCTCGATGTCGTATCGGACGCCGGGACCGGAACGGCGTTTACGTTCCAGATGCCGCGCAACGCTGCGGCGCGTTCGGAGGAGCACCGTGACAACATTCACCCGGATCACGCTTGATGCGGACGCGCTGTCACTGCTGACCAGCGCCGGGCTGCCGGTGGCTGACCTCGAGGATGCCGTGCCCAAGGTCTTCGGTGGCCTCTACGAGGACGACACGCTGATCGGCATTGTCGGTGTTGAACTGCATCTGCCATTCGCCCTGTTGCGTTCCCTGGCGGTTGAACGAAGCCGCCAGGGGCGAGGGGCTGGCGCTGCCCTGGTGCGCCACGCGGAGCGCTTGGCCGCCGATGCGGGCGTTGCGGAGCTGTTCCTCCTGACCACCACGGCGGCGACGCTGTTCGAACACTGCGGGTACCGCCATGTGTCGCGGGACGAGGCGCCGGATGCATTACGGCAGTCACGGCAGTTCGCTGGAATATGTCCTGGAACTGCAGCCTTCATGGTCAAGCGACTTTAGTGCCCGATATTCGCATCCAGAATTCAGCACGCGGCGCGCGAGCCGGAAGCGCTTACTGACCTCGTGCCCTGGCGTGACTTCCGGCATTCGTAGCAGCTGCGCCAACGCCTCATCGTAGCCATTCATTCAAGCCCGGGGATGGCTTATGGGTCGCAGTGCGTTGTGGGCAGCTTTGCTTCTTCTCTCACCATTCGTCGCCAGCGCGTCCGAACCCAAGGCGCAGCCGTGTGGTGATGCCGCGTCGCCGGCTCTGCATGGGTCCCGCTGCATGACGGTGGAAGTTCCGCTGCGGCACGCCGATCCCACTGGCGAGAAGCTGTCCCTGTTCGTGCGCCGCATACCCACGACAGTCGGCGAAGCCAGGCGTGGCGAGGTCTGGCTCCTATCAGGCGGACCAGGCGAGTCAGGCGCGTCGCTGTACCCGATGATCGAGACGTATCGACGCGCGTTCCCCGGTTTCGATCTCGTCATTCCCGACCACCGCGGCACGGGGAGGTCGTCGCGCATCTGCCCCGTAGAGGAGGGGCGGGACAGCCCCGCTGGCACGGCGCTGGCGGGCGCGGAGTGGGGTCCCTGCATCGGCTTCATGTACGCCAACCTGCAGCGCACGTCGGCATTCTCCATCACCGAGGCCGCGCAGGACCTGGGCATGCTGATGTCAGGCGCGGATCGGCGCGGCGAGGTGCTGCTGTACGGCGTGTCTTACGGTACCCAGTTGGCGCTCCGGGCACTCCAGCTCCAGGACCTGAAGTTGGACGGGCTCCTCCTGGATGGGCTGGTGCCGCTTGAGGACACCTCGACATGGGACCTCAGCCGACGCACGGCGCTGGTCGATCTGGTGGGTCGGCAGAGCATGGATACGATCAGCCTCGAGCGCTATCGAAATCTGTTGCAGGTCAAAGACCCTGCCTGGCTCAAGGACGTACCGGGCAGCGACCTGCGCCGGTTCTTTGCTGCGTTGCTGAGCTTCCCGACATTGCGCGACCGCATTCCGAAGATCGTGCAGGACCTCTCCGGTGGCGATACCCGCTCGCTGGTTGCAACCGCGAAAGACTGGAACGATGCGCTGGCGAAGCTTGGACAGGGTGGGAACGATCAGCCCGCATTGCCGCTGGTCATGCTCATCGCCGCCTCGGAAAACAACGCGCGCCCGGAACTCACCCTGTCCACCGTCAATGACGAGGCAAAGGACGCGCTGTTCGTCAGCCCCATCCCCGCGCTGCTCGTCGCCGGCTCCGTACCCCGCTACCCACGCGACACATGGTTCGGCAAGCATCCGGACACGCTGCCGCGGACGCTGATCCTCCAAGGCACGCTGGACCCCAATACCGCGTACGCCGGCGCGGTGGAGCATGCTGCGGTACTCGGCAAAGCCGGGCCCGTCACCTTCCATACCGTCGAGCGCGGGGCGCATCTCCTCCCCCTGGTGGCGCCGGCGTGTTTCACCGCTGCCGTCAACGCGTTCATTGCGGGCGGCGCGCCTGCGGAACGATGTGCGGAATCTGTGTCGGAGTGATCCCTGCAATTTCGGTCATTTGCGACAAGCGCGGGAGGTTCCCTGAACACGCGCTTCATTCATGTACCGGTCAGTTCAATATTCAGGGTTGATTAGAACGCCTAACGGATAATTCACACCTGTCGACCACCCGCTTCTCTCCCTCCCCCGGAGCGGGTGGCCGGCGAAACCAAAATAAAAAAGGTGTGTTCCCGATGATGAAGTCTTCCCTGCTTGCCCTGGGTCTGGTCGCTGCACTGCCGTTCGCGGCGTCGGCCGCCGATGGCCTGTCCTACAACTACGTTGAAGGCGGCTACGTGAACACCGATACCAAGGGCGGCTCCGCCGACGGTTGGGCGGTGAAGGGCTCGGCCGCGATTGCGCCGAACTTCCACGTTTTTGGCGATTACAACTCGCAGGAAACCGACCGCGGCAATGTTGACGTCGACCAGTGGCGCGTCGGCCTGGGCTACAACTACGGCATCGCGCCGAACACCGACCTGGTGGCTCGCGTTGCCTACCAGAAGTACGATCCGAAGGAAGGCCTGGACTTCAACGGTTACGCCACCGAAGTCGGCGTGCGCACTGCGTTCACCCCGATGTTCGAAGGCTACGCACTGGCCGGCTACGAAGATTTCAGCGAAAAGCACGGCATCAACCCGGACGGCGAGTTCTACGGCCGTGTCGGCGCCCAGGCCAAGTTCAACCAGAACTGGGGCCTGAGCGGCGAAGTGAAGCTGGCCAAGGGCGGCGACAAGGAATGGTTCGTCGGCCCGCGCTTCACCTGGTAACACGCAGGTTGCAAGCTACGTTGTTGGATGGCGCGTGACCTCTCTCCCACGCGCCAAGAAGCCCGCCCCTCCGGCGGGCTTCGCTTTTAGTGGGTGTTGGTTCTAATTCGCTTCCAGTTGCTCCAACGCCGCTGGTGCGAACTGGATGCGGAACGTCATACCGGGTTGGGAACGTTGCGGGCTCGGCGCCTGCTGGTGAGACGCTCCTGCGCCTGTTCGGGCGACAAGGCTTGTGCCGGGTCAGCCTCAAGCGCGCGTGCTGCCGGTATGACCTGCTCCCGCAGCCACGCATCCATTGCCTTGTCGCGCGCCAGAAGTGCGCGAAGGCCATCGCGAATCACCTCGCTCTCGGTGGCGTACTCGCCGCTCGCGACCTTCGCGCGGACGGAGTCCGCCATCTCGTTTGGCAGCGTGATGCTGAACTGTTGGGTCGAGCGCATGGGGCGGCCCTTCACCTGAGTAGGATTCAATCCTACTCCTGTCGCAGCTTCGCTCAAAGCGGCCAAGCCCGATAGCTCAAAAATTTGCATACAGGTTGGACTCAGAGCAGAAGCTGGAGCCAGTCTGAACGCCTTGCCGGATGGCAGCACTGCAACTTGTTGCAGCAGCCCCGGGTTGTGATCGGAGCCCCCAAAAAAAAAGCCCCGGCCTTGGCCGGGGTTTCTTGATCGCATTACTTGAACAGCGTATCCGGATACTCCGGCTTCTGCTCCCGCGCCAGCAGCGCGCGCAGGCCTTCTTCCGGGGTCTGTTCGCCGTGCAGGACGGCGCGCACCCGGTCTGAGATCGGCAGGTCGATGCCGTGGCGGCGTGCCTGGCGCATGACCTCGTCGGCGGTCTGCACCGATTCCACCACCTGGCCGATTTCGCGCACCGCGTCGGGCAGGCTCTGGCCGCGTCCCAGCGCCAGGCCGAGACGACGGTTGCGCGACAGGTCACCGGTGCAGGTCAGCACCAGGTCGCCCAGGCCAGCCAGACCCATCAGGGTCTCCGGCTTGGCGCCAATCGCGGCAGCCAGCCGCAGCATTTCATTCAGGCCGCGGGTGATCAGGCCGGCACGGGCGTTCAGGCCCAGCTGCATGCCATCGGCCACGCCGGTGGCCACTGCCAGCACGTTCTTCATGGCGCCACCGAGTTCGGCACCCACCATGTCATCACCGGTATAGGCGCGGAACGCCGGGCCATGCATGGCTTCGGCCACCTGCTGGGCAAACTCCGGGTCATCGCCGTGGACGGTAATGGCCGTGGGCAGGCCCTGGGTGACTTCCTTGGCGAAGGACGGCCCGGTCACTACTGCCAGCGGCACGTCCGGTCCGAGGACCTCGCGGGCGACTTCGTGCAGGAAGCGACCGGAACCGGGCTCAAAGCCCTTGGTCGCCCATGCCACGCCGGCGTCGGCCGGGCGCAGCGGCGCCAGCGCGCGTACGGTTTCCCCGAACGCGTGCGACGGCACCACCACCAGGATCCACTTCGCACCCTCGACGGCCGCGGCCAGGTCGGTGGTGGCACGCAGCGATTCCGGCAGCGGAATGCCCGGCAGGTAACGGGTGTTCTCGTGGCGCTGGTCGATGGCGTCCACCATCGTCGCGTCGCGCCCCCACAGCACGGTCGGGTGACCGTGCCGCGCCAGCAGGCTCGCCAAGGCGGTGCCCCAGGAGCCCGCGCCGAGAACGGCGATCTTGTCTGCGTTGTCGCTCATCGCAACCACTGCAGCGCCGATCAGGCGTTGCCGGCCGGCTCGGAATCGGCGAGCGAGGTTTCGCCCTGTTCCTGGCGCTGGCGCAGGGTTTCGGCGTACAGGCCTTCGAAGTTGATCGGCTGCAGGAAGAACGGCGGGAAGCCGCCGGCCTGGATCAGCTCGCTCACCAGCGAACGCACGTACGGGAACAGGATGTTCGGGCACTGGGTGCCCAGCAGCACGTCGATCGACTGCGGGTCCAGGCCCACCAGGCCGAACACGCCAGCCTGCTGCACTTCGGCCACGTAAGCGGTCTTGTCGCCGGCCTTGCAGGTCAGGGTCACGGCCAGCACGACTTCGAAGGCGCTCTCGCCCAGGCGCTGCACGCGCTGGTTGAGGTTGAGCTGCAGCTCCGGCTGCACGGCTTCGTTGAACACGGCCGGGGCGTTGGGCGATTCGAAGGAAACGTCCTTGACGTAGATCTTCTCGACGGTGAACGCGGGGCCGGTGGCGGCGTCGGCCGGCGCGATGGCGCCGTTGGTGTTCGCTTCGGACATTTCCTGTTGCTCCAGATATTTACAGTCAATAATGGATTGTTACATGCCCTGCGATGGGGGCGTGTGGCGCCGCGCACAAGGCGCGCGGCCAAATCCGGTGAAAAATCAGTTGCGGCCCTTCACCAGCGGCAGTTCGGCCTGCTGCCAGGCCGGCAGCCCACCATCGAGCACGTGCACCTGCTCGAAACCGGCCTTCTTCAAGGCTTTGGCGGCGGTCTCCGAGGCGTTGCCGGTGCGGCACACCAGCACCACCGGCTTCTGCTTCGCGTTGGCGACCAGCTTGTGTTCGGGACCGAACTGGGCCGGCTGCACGTTGCGGCTGCCGGCGATATGGCCCTTTTCGAAATCGGTGCCCGCAGACAGGTCGATCACGACCGCGCCGCCGGCATTGATCAGCTGGGTCAGCTCGGCCGGCTTGATCGACTTGTAGCCGCGCATCAGGCGGCGCACCTCGGTGACGAGGATGGCTACGGTCAGGCCCGCGAAGGCCATCGACAACATCGGGTTTCGGCCGGCAAAGGCCAGCAGCTCTTCGTAATTCACTCAGATCACGGGTCGATTAGCGGGCGCCGATTGTCGCACATGCGGGCGAACCGGCGCCCAGCGGGCGGTCGGGGAGGCTCAGCGCGTCTCCTGCCACAGGTCCGGCAGCCCGTTGGCCTGCAGCCAGCGCTTGTCCTCGGCGTCCCAGCGCCAGATCTCCTTGACCGTGACTTCCCGCTGCATCTGCGTATTGAGGTTGATCACCCCCACCACGGCGGGGCGGCCGACCTTTCCGTCAGGCATGTTCACGTTGTCGCCGGCGCGGTAGCTGGAGATCTTCACCTGCTCGTAGCGGCGCAGCTCCAGGTCGGTCAGCGGGTGTTCCCTGGTGTATTCCGGGTCCAGGTACGGCAGCGCTTCCTCGGTGGTCCCCCAACGGATGGTGGACGCATAGGCGACCTGGGTCTTTTCCAGCTCCACGCGCTGCTTGCGGGTCAGCTTTTCCTTGGCCGCCAGCGCGTTGACGCTGGTCAGCGCCAGCAGGGCGAGAAGCAGGATCTGGATGGTACGGCGCATGCGAATTCCCCAATCGGCAAGGCGCCCATCCTACCGCCTTGCGAAGGCAACGAAACGTCCGCTCAGTTCAGCCGCGGGTTTTCCGGCCTCGCCGGGCTGGCGTGCCACCACCTCGATCCGCGCCTTGCCGCGCTGGGCGAAGGTGGCAACGAACACGTCCCAATCCGCGTCATCTGCGGCCTGGGCCTGGGCCTGCAGGTCCTGGTACACCGGGGCCAGGTAACGTACGTGGCTGTCGGCCACGTAGACGTCGGCGTCGAACCCGGCCAGGCGCAGGCGCAGGGTGACCAGCGCCCAGCCGGACAGGGTCAGGGCCGAAGACAGGCTGCCGCCAAAGGCATTGCCCTTGTCATTGACGTTGGCCGCCAGCGGCGCGCGCAGGGTCAGCGCGCCGTCGGCGTAGCCGGCCACCTGGATCTGCATGGCCGCCACCGGCGGCATGCGGTCGAGCACCTGCTGCAGGACGGCCAGGTGCGCGGACGGGGAATCGGTTTCGGACATCGGTACGGCGACGTTGCGGCGAAGGCCTCGCATAATGCCCGCAATGAACCGCCCCGCACATGTGCCGGAATGGACCCTGCTGTCGCTGCGCCCGCGCGGCCAGCACGCAGCGCTGCGCCGTGCGGCAACCCCGCTGGGCGCGCAGGTCGTGGGGCTGTCGCCATGGGCCCTGGTGGCCCGGCACGACGCGGACACCCGGGCCGCGCTGGCGCAGGCCCTGCGCGCCGACCGGGTGGTATTCAGCAGCCCGGCGGCGGTGCACGCCGCCGCGCGGCTGCAGCCGCTGGCTGCGCCCCACCCCGGCACCTGGCTGGCGGTGGGCGCCGGCACGGCGGCGGCCCTGCGCAGCCATGGCGCGGGCGACGTGCAGGCCCCGCAACGGATGGACAGCGAGGGGCTGCTCGACCTGCCGGCGCTGGCCGCCCTGCATGGCCTGCGCGCGGCGCTGGTGACCGCGCCGGGTGGGCGCGGGGTCATTGCCGAAACCCTGCAGGCGCGTGGCGCGCAGCTGCAGCGGGTGGACGTGTACCGCCGCCAGCCGCTGCGGTTGCCGCCGCGCGCACTGCAGCGGCTGCGCCGTCGAACCGGGCCGTGGGTGCTCGCACTGAGCAGCGCCGAGGCGCTGGGCCTGCTGCAGGCGCAGCTGCCGCCGGACCTGCTGGCACGGCTGCAGGACCAGCACGTGGTGGCCGCCAGCCCGCGCCTGCTGGCGCTGGCCCATGCTGCCGGCTTCACCCGGGTCAGCCTCGCCGAGGGTCCGCTGCCAGCGCAGCTGGCGCAGGCCGCACACGCCGCGATCACCACCTCCGCAGGTTCCTGAACAGGGGACGTTCGCGGCCTTGCGGGGCGCCCGGGCGGCGGCGATGCTGTGCACCTGAGCGACCGCCAGCTCGTGAATGCACCGGCGCGGGCGACGAAGGATGACTGCATGAACGAGATCGATCCGCCCCCACCCCACCGACCGCTGCGCTGGATCCTGCCGCTTGCCGTGGCGGCGGTCGTCGTGGGCGGTGCCGGTTGGGGCTGGACCCAGTGGCAGGCACAGCAGGCGCGCGCCGCCCAGCGCGAGGCCGACGCCAACGTGCTGGTGCAGGGCCTGGCCGGCAGCGTGGAAGCGCTGCGCCGCGACCAGCGCTCGACCTCGCAGCGGGTGCAGGATGCGGCGGCCACCAACCGGGTGCTGCGCGACGAAATGCTGGGCCTGAGCCAGCGCAACGCGCTGCTGGAAGAGAACCTGGCACGGCTGGCCGACAGCACGCGCCACAACGCGCAGGCGCTGCAGCTGGAAGAAGCCGAACTGCTGCTCAGCCAGGCCGGGCAGCGGCTGGCCTTTGCCGACGACGTGGACGGCGCGCGCCGCCTGTACGCGCTGGCGGCCGCTGCGCTGGAAGAGCTGCCGGGCGGCGAATACCTCAACCTGCGCCAGGCCCTGATGCAGGAACGCAATGCGGTGGATGCACTGGGTCCGGGCCCGCGTGCGGAGACCCAGCAGCGCCTGGCCCGGTTTGCCGGCGCGCTGGGCGCGCTGCCCGAGCAGATCGTGCCCGCCGCCGGCAGCGCGGCGCCGCCGTGGTGGCAACAGCTGCTGGCGCCGTTCGTGACCATCACCCCCACCGCCGCGCAGGGCCCGCTCACCGCCGCCGAGCGCTCCGCCGCGTGGGACGCGCTGCAGCTGGAGCTGACCCTGGCCCGGGCGGCGGTGGAACGCGGCAATCAGTCGGAATTTGAACAGTCGCTGGACCGCGTGGCGCTGTGGATGCCGCGCCTGTGGCCGGATTCACCCGGCCTGCGCGAACGACGTGCTGAACTGCAACAGTTGCGCGCTCGAGTGCTACGTCCGCCGCTGCCCGAACTGGGCAGCACCCTGCAGCAGCTGCGCGCCATGCGCGATGGGAGTTGATACATGAAGCCGATTCATTCCGTGGTGGTGTTGTTGCTGGCCGTGGTGCTGGGCGTGGTGGCCGCCCACTGGCTGGGTGGCGAATCGATGCGCCAGTACGGCGAGGTGATCTATCGCGCCGGTGGCAACGACTACCGTTCCACCCTGCCGCAGGTGGCGCTGATGGCCCTGGTGGCGGTGCTGCTGCTGTGGCTGCTCTGGAGCCTGGTGGCCTCGCCGTTCCGCGCATGGGGCCGCTACCGCCGCAAGCAGGGCCGGGCGCGCCTGATCGAAGGCCTGCAGGCGCACGAGTATGGCCACTGGCAGCGCGCTGAAAAGCTGCTGGGCACCGCCGCCGAAGACGATGAAGTGAGCGCGGTGGCATACGTCACCGCCGTGCGCAGCGCCGAAGCTCGCGGCGACCAGGCAGCGGTGGACCAGTACCTGCAGCGCCTGTCCACGGCCGACGCCACCGCCTACGCGTTGCTGCAGGCCGAACGCCTGCTGCGCCAGGAGCGCCCGGTGGATGCGATCAACGCACTCGATGTTCCTGGCATCCAGCCGCTGCCGCCGCGCGGCCTGTGGCTGCGTACCGAAGCACTGGCCCGTGCCGAACGCGCGCACGAGGCTTACGGCCAGCTGGGCGCGCTGCGCAAGCAGAAGGTGCTGCCCGACGACGCCGTGGCCGAGCTTGAAGTGCGCCTGGCGGCGCAGTCGCTGCTGGAAGCGGCCGACGTGAATGCGCTGGCCGCACAGTGGGAAGCCACGCCGAAGGCGCTGCGCAGCGACCCGGACGTGGCTTCGGCTTACGCACTCCGTGCGGTGGCGCTGGATTGGGACGAGCCGGCCCTGCTCAACCTGGAGCAGGCGCTGGACACGCGCTGGGACGAATCGCTGGTGACCCTGTACGGGCAGATGCCGGTGGAAAAGCTGGCCACCCGCCAGGCCAACCTGCAGCGCTGGCTGGTGCAGCAGCCGTCCAGTCCGGCCGTGCTGCTCGCGCTGGGCCGGATTGCGGCGCGCCAGGGCGAGCATGTGCAGGCCGAGGATTACCTGCATCGTGCCATCGCTGCCGGTGCCGGTCCGGAAGCGTGGGAAGCGCTGGGCGACGTATTCGCCGCCCGTGGCGAGCCGGCGCTGGCCGCGCAGTGCTACGGCAATGCGCTGCGGCAGTCGCGCGGTGAAAGCAGCGTGGTGCTGGTGCGCGAAGCAGCGGGGCAGAGCCCCGCTCTACATGCCGGCGCAGTGGGGCAGAGCCCCGGTCTGCATGCAGTGGTGCCGGAGCGTGCGACGGTGGAAGAGCAGTCGTTGATGACCGATCCGGTCGTGGTGCGCGAGACGCGCATTGAACGGGTAGACGGCGACGAATTCGGCAACCCGCGCATACCCTGACGTAGAGCGGGGCCCCGCCCCGCTGCCGGTTCCGACGAAAACGAAAAAGGCCGCCCTCGCTTGGGCGGCCTTTTTCATGCAGCGGGGCAGAGCCCCGCTCTACCGGGTTCAGCGTTCTACGATCGCTACTACGCCCATGCCGCCGGCGGTGCAGATCGAAACCAGCGCGCGGCCACCGCCGCGTTCGGCCAGCTGCTTGGCGGCGGTGGCGATCACGCGCGCGCCGGTAGCCGCGAACGGATGGCCGGTGGCCAGCGACGAGCCCAGCGGGTTGATCTTGGCCGGGTCGATCCGGCCCAGCGGCGCGTCCAGTCCCAGGCGGTTGCGGCAGTAGTCTTCGCTTTCCCACGCACGCAGCGTGCACAGCACCTGCGCGGCGAAGGCTTCATGGATTTCGTAGATGTCGAAATCCTGCAGGGTCAGGCCGTTGCGCTTGAGCATTTCCGGCACCGCGATGGTCGGTGCCATCAGCAGGCCTTCGCCGTGCACGAAATCGACCGCGGCCACCTGCGAATCGCGCAGGTAGGCCAGCGGTTCGTGGCCGTGCGCGCGCGCCCATTCCTCGCTGGCCAGCAGCACCGCCGAGGCGCCGTCGGTGAGCGGGGTGGAGTTGGCGGCGGTGAGCGTGCCACGGCCGGACACCTTGTCGAACGCCGGCTTCAGCGTGGCCAGCTTTTCCAGCGAGGTATCGGCGCGCAGGATGTTGTCGCGCTCGACGCCACGGAACGGGGCGATCAGGTCGTTGAAGAAACCGCGCTCATAGGCGGCGGCCAGCTTCTTGTGCGACGACACCGCCCATTCGTCCTGCGAATCGCGCGAGATGTTCCATTCCTTGGCCATGTCCTCGCAGTGGTCGCCCATGCTCTTGCCGGTGCGCGGTTCGGCCACGCCCGGGAATTCCGGCTTCAGTTCGGCCAGCTTGAAGCCGCTCACCATCGCCCGGATCTTGTCACCGGTGGTCTTGGCGCGGTTGGCCGCCAGCAGGCGCGCGCGCAGCTTCTTGCCGTACACGATCGGCACGTCGGAGGTGGTGTCCGAACCGCCGCCGATGCCGGATTCGATCTGGCCCAGCGCGATCTTGTTCGCCACCGCGATGATGGTGTCCAGCGAGGTGCCGCAGGCGCGCTGCATGGTGATGCCGGGAGTGAGCGGGGACAGGCCCGACGACAGCGTGGCTTCGCGGCCCAGGTTCCAGTCGCTGGAATGCTTGATCACCGCGCCCATCGCCACTTCGCCCAGCTGCTGGCCGTGCAGGCCGAAGCGCTCGACCAATGCACCCAGTGTGCGCACCGACATGCCCAGGTTGCCAACATCCGAATAGGCGGTGTTCTGGCGGCAGAACGGGATACGAACGCCACCGAGGATGGCGACGGGACGAGCGTTGGGCATGGAGATACCTGGCATGGGAGGGGTGTCTGCAACATGGCCTGCACGAAGGAGCAGGCATAATGGCAGCAAGTGTAGCTGCCGCCCTGTGATGGGCCAACCGTGAACCCATGAGCAAACCCGACCCCGGCATGAATGCCCTTGGCGTACTGGCATTGGAACTGGCCGGAGGAGACGCCCCCCGTAATGCCGCCCTGACCTCCGCGCAGGCTGGCGAACTGGCCGACCGCGTAGGCCGCGACCTGGCCAAGCTGGTCCCCGGCGTGAGTGGGCTGGACTTCGTCTTCGCCGGCGCCCATTTCGACCCGGCCGAGGTGCTGCGCCCCGGCTGGCCGATCCACCGCCGCCTGGAAGAACTGCAGATGCGCGCGCCCGGCCGCAACGAGGGTCCGCGCCTGTTGGCGTTCGGCGCCGGCGCCGACGGCGACGTGCCGCTGCCGTTCCAGGCCGATGCCAGCCTCACCGGCGGCGGCCTGCGGGTGGTGCCGTTCCTGCTGACCGGCAGCGACGTGGCCCAGACCGCGGCGGTGGCCGAAGCGCTGGAAGAGGTGCTGCTGGCCCAGGGCATGGCCCAGGCCGACACGGCCCTGCTGGCGCAGAACGCATTCGGCGCGCAGATCGAGCACGCGCGCTATTTCACGGTGAATGACCTCGCCGCGATGATGTCGATGCAGTACGACAACCAGGGCCTGGCCGCGCTGTGGCCGCTGATTGAAACGGCGTTGATGGCGCCGCAGGTGGAACAGTGGCTGGACGCTGCCCCGGAGCCGCTGCTTCGATACGCTGATGGCGAAGTGCGTATGGCGCTGTTCGACCCGGCCGGCTGGTGCAATTTCTACAACCACGGCACCGGCGACTGCGACCGCCTGCAGGGCATCTACGAGCAGTACCTGATGCGCCAGCGGCAGATGGCAGCGGTACTCGAAGCGCACGGCCTGCCGGTGCTGTTCGTGCATTGCGAAGCCGGGCAGGAACCGAGGGACCTGCTGGCGCGGTGACGGTGTAGCGTGCAGCCACGCAGGGCGTGGCTCTACAACCGGTATTGGAAGATCCAACGTGGCGCCACGCCCTGCGTGGCTGGCGCTGACACGACAACGCCGGCAATCGCCGGCGTTGTCATTCCTGCGTAGGGACACGCCATGCGTGTCCCACGGAACTTACGGCGCAGCCTTGATCACCGCACACGCCAGGCGCGCACCGGCGTTGCCGGTCGGCTGGGTCTTGTAGTCGTCCGGGTCGGCATGCACGATCAGGCCACGACCGATGATGTCGCTGTCATTGCCTTCGCCAATGTTGACGTTGGTCGAGACGTCGGCATCCACCACCGCGTTGCCCTGGGCGTCGGCCTTGATGTTGGGGATGTCGCCACCGTGGTGCGGGGTGGTGGCCACGCTGCCGTGGTCTTCCTTGCTCGGGTTGAAGTGGCCGCCAGCGCTGTCGCCGTTCGGCGCGCTGCAGTCGCCCTTTTCATGGATGTGGAAGCCGTGTTCGCTGTTCGGCTTCAGGCCGCTGACCTGGCCCTTCACGTGGACCTTGCCGTCGACGACGCTGAAGGTCACGTTGCCCTTGACCTCGTTGCCCTGGGTCGGGGCCAGCTCGGCGACGGCAGTGTGGTTGGCGTGTGCTTCGCTGGTCATCGCCGGCGGCGCTTCGGTGGTGCGCGCGGTTTCGGCGATCGGCGGGGTGGCGGTGGCGGGGTCGGCGGCGGGCGCATCGGCCGGCTTGTTGCAGGCGGTCAGGCCGATGGCCGCAATGGCGGCGAACAGTGAGGTATGGATCAGGCGCATGTGGATCTCCTTGCGGGTAACGAGGGAAAAAGCGACGTCGTTGGGCAGCGCGTTCAGCGCGTGACCCGGATGACGCCGCAGGCGATTCGGGCGCCGGCGTTACCTGCCGGCTGGCTGCGGTAATCGTCGGCGTTGGCATGAACCACCAGCGCGCGGCCGACGATGTCGGTGGCTGCACCGCCGCCGAGGGTAACCGCTGGCAGGCGCACATCGACGCTGACCCGGCCCTGCGCGTCGGCGCGCAGGTTGTCCATGTCGCCAATGTGATGTGCCCCAGCGCTGTTGCGGCCATGCGGCTGGTTGAACGGGTTGAAATGCGCCCCCGCGCTGCTGGCGTCAACGGCACTGCAGTCGCCGCGTTCGTGCACATGGAACGCCGCCGCCTGCAGCGGCCGCAGTCCACCGATGGTGCCGGTGATGTGCACGCCGCTCGCGTCCGGCACCATCACCAGGCGCCCGCTGACGATGCTGGCCGACGCCGGCGCCAGATTCGCTTCAGCCTGTTTGGCAGTGCTCACCACCGGCACGCTGGGTGCCGGCGCAGGTGCCTTCTGCGGGGCGCTGCCGCAGGCGGCAAGTACCAGCAGGGTGGGCGTCAGCAGAGCGATGTGGGAACGGCGCATGGGTACTCCTTGGATCTGCAAACTAGCGTTGGGGTCGTCCACACACCATGAAAGGCGGTGAACGCGGGGTTCATCCGCCGCGTCGGCGCCCGGCGCCGAGCTTGCGGGTCAGGGTATTGCGGCCCATGCCCAGCCGCGCGGCGGCTTCGGCACGGCGGCCGTGGGTGATCTGCAGCGCCGCTTCCAGCAGCGCCTGGTCCACCCGTTCACGCACCTGGGCATGCAGGCCCTCGGCGCCTTCGGCCAGGCGTTGCCGGGCCCAGGCCGAGAGCAGGGCTTCCCATTGGCCGGGATCGCCCTGCGCGCGCGTGCGCGGGCCGGGGCCGCGGTGCAGCGCGCTGTCCACGTCGGCCACGCCGATGGTGTCGGACGCGGCCAGTGCGGCCATGCGCCAGCACACGTTCTCCAGCTCGCGCACGTTGCCCGGCCAGTCGTGCTCGCGCAGCGCCTGCAGCGCCGCGGCGGTGAGCCGCTTCGGTGGCGTGTCCAGCTTGTGCGCGGCAGCGGCCAGGAACGTCTCGGCCAGCTGCGCGATGTCGTCGCGGCGCTCGCGCAGTGGCGGCAGCCGCAGCCGCACCACGTCCAGCCGGTGCAGCAGGTCGGCGCGGAAGCGGCCCTGGGCCACCAGCGTTTCCAGGTCCTGGTGGGTGGCGGCGATGACCCGCACATCGACCCGGATCAGTTCGCGGCCGCCGACGCGGAAGAACTCGCCTTCGGCCAGCACGCGCAGCAGCCGGGTCTGCAGCGGCAACGGCATGTCACCGATTTCGTCCAGGAACAGCGTGCCGCCATCGGCCTGCTCGAAGCGGCCCACGTGCCGCCGTTGCGCGCCGGTGAACGCCCCGGCCTCATGACCGAACAGTTCGCTTTCCAGCAGCTCGGAAGGAATGGCCGCCGTGTTGAGCGCGACGAACGGGCCCTGCGCACGCGGCGATTCATGGTGCAGCGCGTGCGCTACCAGTTCCTTGCCGGTGCCGGTTTCACCATTGATCAGCACCGACAGCGGCGCCTGCGCCAGCCGCCCGATGGCACGGAACAACGCGCGCATCGCCGGGGTGTCGCCCACCAGCTGCGGGCGCTGGTCGGGGGCCGCGTCCACCGCAGCGGCGCTGCGCTCGGCCACGGCGGTATCCGGGGCCGGCAGCACGCGCTGGGCCAGCGCCACCGCATCGTCCAGGTCGAACGGCTTGGACAGGAATTCCTGCGCCCCGCCGCGGAAGGCGCCAGCGGTGCTGGCCACGTCGGTATAGGCCGACATGACGATCACCGGCAGTTGCGGGTGCGCGGCTTTCAGTTTGTCCAGCAGCACCAGCCCGTCATCGCCGGGCATGCGCACGTCGGTGAACAACAGGTCGGGCGGGGGCTGGCTGCCCAGCATGTCCAGCGCAGCGGCGGCGCCGTCGAAGCCTTCCACCGCATAACCGGCATCGCGCAGCGCCGTGCACAGCACGAAGCGCACCGCGCGGTCATCGTCCACCACCCACACGCGCTGGGCGCTGCTCGGGTTGTCATCCGCCATGCGCGGTTTCCTCCATGGCAGGGGTGCCGTGCCCGATCGGCAGCTGCACGGTGAATACGGTATGGCCCGGGCGCGAGCGGTAGGTGAGAGTGCCGCGGTGTTCGCGCGCCACCTGCTGGGCCAGTGCCAGGCCGAGCCCGGTGCCTTCGGCGCGGCCGCTGACCAGCGGCAGGAACAGGTGTTCGGCCAGCGCCTCGGGCACGCCGCGCCCGTCATCGGCAATTTCCAGGCGCAGCGCCATCGGCTGCAGCTGGTCGCCGATGCGCACCCCATGTTCCACCCGGGTGCGCAGGGTGACGGTGCCGGCGCCGGCCTGGATCGCATTGCGCACCAGGTTCCACACCGCCTGGGTAAGGCGGTCGGCGTCGCCGTCGAATTCGGGAATGCTGGGGTCGTAATCGCGTTGCAGCCGCACCGCCCAGCCACCTTCGCTTTCCGCCAGGCGCAGCACGCGCTCCAGCGACGCGTGGATGTTGAGCGGCGCGTGCGGGGCCGCCGGCGCCGGCGACAGCAGCTGTTCCAGCAGGCCGTTCAGGCGTTCGATCTCCGAACCGATCAGCTCGATCAGTTCGCGTTCTTCCGGGTCGCGCTGGCTGCTGCGCCGGGCCAGCAGCTGGGCCGCACCCTTCAGGCCGGCCAGCGGGTTGCGCAGCTCATGGGCCAGCCCTTTCAGCGCCGCGCTCAGCGCGCTGGGCAGGGCCTGGGTGGGGTCCAGCCCGGGGAACTCGTCCACCGGGTGCGCCTCCAGCAGCCAGCCATCTTCGTCATGCCGGCTCAACCAGCCCTCGGCGAAGCGCGGGGCCTCGCCGGGCAGGGCAAGGGCCAGCCGATGCAGGCGCAGGGTGTCGCGTTCGCCGCGCGCCACGAAGTGCGCCAGCGCCTCGCCCTGTACCTCCAGCGAGGCCAGCGGCTGGCCGAGCAGGCGCCGCACGCTCACTCCCAGCCAGCGTGCGAAGGCCGGGTTGCAGCCGGCGACGCGGCCATCAGCGTCGGCCCAGGCGACCGGAGTGCCAAGGACTTCAAGGGACGGAGACGGTGGTGCGGGGGTCATTGCACCAATGTAGTGCAAATGGGGGGGCGTGGCACGATGGCACACGATCCCGCCAGGCTTCAGGCGATCAGTTGCCGCGTAAGCGCCGCTCCGTGGTCACCGCAGCGCCCGACGTGCCGGACACTCGTCCGGGTTGAACAATCCGTACGTTCGCTTGATCTCGAGATTGGTCTGCGCACGGCGGTTTCCCTGCGCCGCCGCCTCGCAGTACCACGCGATCGCCTTGTCGCCATCCTTGGACACGCCGACGCCGTTGTCGTACAAGGCTGCCAGCAAGGTCTGCGCCGGCGCGTAGCCGGACGTTGCTGCCTTGCGGTACCACTCGAATGCCTGCACATCGTCCTTCTGGACACCGATGCCGAGGCGGTGGATGTCACCCAGCCGACTCTGTGCCGTGCTGTCACCGTTCCCGGCCGCCGCTGCCAGATCCGCCAGCGGACCGTATGCCCCCGGGCTGTCCACCTCGGAACACCACCCCTTGTTGTCGCCGCCGGCCATGCACAACGACATGCGCGACTGCCTGACGCCCAGTTGCGCACCGTCCTGAACCGCCGCCTAGGCATACCAGCGCAGGGCCTCGTCCTTGTCCTTGGCCAGTCCGGCGCCGCCACGCTCATACAGACTGGCAAGGTTGTGCTGACCGGCAGGCGATCCCTGATCGGCCGCCTTGCGGGTCCACAGCAGGGCCTGGGCGTTGTCCTCTGGCACGCCCAGCGCCTCCAGATACATTATTCCCAGATCGGCCTGGGCGACGGCGTTGCCCTGCTCCGCCGCCTTGCGCACCCAGATGACGGCCTGGGCGGGATCCTTGGGCACGCCGATGCCGCGCAGGTACAGCGCACCCAGCTCGGATTGCGCAGGCGCGTAGCCCTGGTCCGCCGCCCTGCGGTACCAGCCGGCGGCCTTGGCCTCGTCCCTGCGGACACCCGCGCCGCTCAGATACCTGTCGCCCAGGTCCTTTTCCGCTTTCGCACTCCCCGCTTTTGCTTCTGCCTTCAGCACGTCCAGCGACGTCGCCGGGTCATCGGCCACCGCGTGGGCGCTGCATGCGGCTACCGCCATTCCGAGACAGAGCATCACGCGACCCATCGGTCGAATCGACCCTTCCATGGACTTCTTCATTCCCCACCTGCTCCAATCAGTTCGCCACGCCTGGATCGACCAGGCTCCAAGACCCTGCATGCACGGCAATCGTGCGCAGCCGCGCCAGCGTCGGCGAGGATACCACCTTGATTTCGGCCGCCCGCGGGCTCGCTTGAGCCATCCGCGAAGCGATGCGCCCTATACTTCACGATCATCGCGACGGAGGTGGAGCGTGGGTAAGGGAATACTTCGGTGGGGCGTCCTGGCCTTGTTCTGCGTGGCAGGAATTGCACAGGCCAGCGAGCCGGACCGACGCATCGCGCTCACTATTGACGACCTGCCCTGGCAGCGGCTCGGCGAACGCGCCGAGGCCGACCTGCACGCCCAGCACGCGCGCCTGATCGGCGCCCTGAAGCAGACCGGCGTGCCCATCGTGGGCTTCGTCAACGAAGGCAAGCTGGAAGTCGAAGGAAAGGTGCAGCCGGATCGGGTGCAGATGCTTCGCGACTGGCGCGACGCCGGCTTCGAGCTGGGCAACCACACCTTCAGCCATGTCTCCATGCATGCGGTGCCGCTGGACACCTACCAGCAGGACATCCTGCGCGGCGAAGTCGTCCTGCGCCCCCTGCTCGCCGAGAGCGGGCAGACCCTGCGCTGGTTCCGGCACCCCTACCTGCAGGCAGGAAGGTCGCCGGAAGCACGCGCCGAACTGGCGACGTTCCTGCAGCAGCACCAGTACCGTATCGCACCGGTGACCGTGGACAACGCGGAATGGATCTGGGCATTCGCGTACGACCAGGTGCGCGATACCGAAGCCGACCCTGCCGTGCGTGAGGCGCGCCTGCGCCAGCTGCGGCGCGGCTACATCCCCTACATGCTCAACAAGCTGGACTACTACGAGCAGCGCTCGCAGCAGTTGCTGGGCAGGCTGCCCGCACAGGTGTGGCTGATGCATGCCAACGCGCTGAATGCAGACAGCGTGGAGGAACTGGTGGCGGCGACCCGCCGCCGAGGGTACCGCTTCATCACCCTTGAAACCGCGATGGAAGACCCGGCCTATCTGCGCGCCGAAGGCTACAACGGCGGGGCGGGCATCAGCTGGATCCAGCGCTGGGCCATGGCCGACAAGATGCCCAAGACGTTCTACCAGGGCGAGCCGGCCGTGCCTGCGTGGGTGATGAAGCTGGCGGGCCAGGACTCGGAGTAAGCGCGTCAGTCGACGAACACGCGCGACCAGTCCTCGCGCACGCTCACCAGCGGCCAACCGTGTTCGGCGGCCATCGCCACCGACTTCTGCGCGCCGGACGTGTAGGCGATATCGCGCTGGTCATCGTCATGGGTGACCAGCAGTGCCAGCGAGGCGCGCTTGCCCTGGGTGGCGAACTGCAGCATCTGGATGTCGCCGTTGGAGTTGCCGGCGGCAAAGATCGGGCGCGCGCCGATGCGGCTCCATATGCGCACCACTTTGTTCGGGCCGTCGTCGAACACCTCCAGTTTCGAGGTGTGGACCAGCGTGCCGATGCCCTCTTCTTCGCGGTACTGCAGCGCGACGCTGGAGCCGACCACGCGCTCGGGCGGAACGCCGTACAGCTCCTGGGTGATCGGCCGCATGAAATCGCGCCCGCCGCCGGACACGATGTAGTTGGTGAACTGGTTGGCTTCCAGGTAGTGCAGCAGCTCGCGCATCGGCGCGTAGGCCGTCTTCAGGTAGGGGCGTTTCAGCACCGGGTTCTGCGCGCTGCGCAGGAACTGCTCTGCCTTGCCGGCAAAGTCTTCCACCTCGTCCTCGGCATAGGCCGAAAGCAGGCCGGCGGCCATTTCCTTGAGCGTGCTGTCGTCGCCCTCGTAGTGCCGGGTGATCACATCGCCCAGCCACGCCTGGTCCTTTTCATGGACTGCCTTCCAGGGCTGCCGGTCGCGTAGCGCCGGGTCTGCTTCGGCCTGTTCGGCGATGCGGCGCAGCAGGAAGTCGGCCTGGATCGGCATGGGCTTTTCGCACCACAGGCAGCCGTCGTTGTCGAACACGGCAATCCGTGCGGCCGGCGGCACGTAGTCGGGGCCGTCCTCCAAGGTGACCCGTGCAACGAAGGCGATGATGGCCTGGCGCGTGGCGCCGGCGTTCCAGCTTTTGAGCAGTCCTTCGTGCATGGGTATGACTCGACGGGGCTTGAAGCTGGAATGCTAGCCCGGGCGTGCGGCCGCTACCTGCGCAGAATCACTGCGTGGGGCGCAGTAGTTTTACTGGGTGCGGGCTGCCACGCAGGGCGTGGCACTACGGTCCGCGCGTGCGAGCCGTTTCGAGCCACGGCGTATGACCCAGGCGTAGTGCCACGCCCTGCGTGGCAACCTCAGCGCAGCGTCACCTGGCACGCCTCAACGCCATGATCGCTTCCGGCAGCTCCACACGCATCTGTTCGCGCAGCGCTTCAGCGACGCCGTGGTAGCGCCGACGCTGGAAGAGGTAGCAGCCGACAAACAGCCCCAGCATCATCAGCATCGGCCAGGCGGTCGTCACCACCAAGGGCATCACCACGCACAGCCCGCCAATGGCCAGGGTCATCCAGTTGCAGATGCCTTCCACGCGGACCTGGTTGCGCTTGGCATCGACTACTACCAGCCCACGCATCACCGGGTAGTAGCGCCCGGTGAAGTTGATGCCGAAGCTCTCGCGGAATGCCATGCGGCCGTCGGGAAGCGCGCGGAATACCAGCGGCAGCCACCTCTGGGTGGCTACATCGCGCTCCAGGCAGTTCAACACCAGCCTCTCGCGCATGGCGGCGTTGGCGGGAATGCGCTCGTTGAACAGGCGGATGCCGGTTACGAAGTAAAGCGGATTCCAGGTCAGCTCCAGGATGATCTCCAGCACCATCACGCCCACCACCACGTAGAAGATCGCCATGGGCCGGTCCTCAGCTGCCGGGAGTGTTGCTGGGCAGGGCCGCACCCTTGGGCCACAGCAGCCACAGGTTGCCCTTCTGCTTCATGTCCCCCGCCAGCTTGCCGGCGGCGTCGCCGGTGCCCCAGTACAGGTCGGCACGCACTTCGCCGGCAATGGCGCCGCCGGTATCCTGCGCGGCGACCGGGCGCACCACCGCGCTGCCGTCCGGTCGCGTGGTCGACAGCCACAGCAGGCTGCCAAGTGGCACCACGGTGCGGTCCACCGCCACGCTGTAGCCGGGGGTGAGTGGCACGTTCAATGAACCGCGCGGGCCTTCGTCGCCGTCCGGGCCTTTGCTGAAGAACACGTAGCTGGGGTTGCTGGCCAGCAGCTCGGGAATGCGGGCCGGGTGCGCGTTGGCCCAGCTGCGGATGGCGTCCATGGTGACGTCTTTCTTCTTCAGCTCGCCCTGCTCCACCAGCCAGCGGCCGATCGGGCGGTACGGGTGGCCGTTCTGGTCGGCGTAGGCGATGCGCAGCTGGCGGCCGTCGTCCAGGCGGATGCGGCCCGAGCCCTGGATCTGCAGGAACTGCAGGTCCATCGGGTGGGTCAGCCAGGCCAGCACCGGTGCGTTGACGCCCTTGGTGCTGATCGTCGCGGCGTCGTCGTACGGGCGAAGCACCCGCCCTTCCACGCGGCCGCGCAGGCGCTTGCCCTTGAGTTCGGGGTACAGGCTATCGAGCTGCACGCTGACCATGTCGGTCGGCACGCCGTAGACCGGCACGGTGGCCTTGGCGGTGCGGGTCAGGCTGCCGGGGTAGACCGGCTCGTAATAGCCGGTGATGAGGCCATCGGCACGATGGCCCCCGGCGCGCAGGGCGTACACCTGCAGGGTGTCCTGCAGGAACTGGCGGATGGCCGTGGGGGTGGTCGCCACACCCGCCGCAGCCGCGCAGGGCGCTGCCCACACCGCGTCGCTCTTCAGGCGGGGGCAGGCGCTGCGCCAGGCGCCGAAACCGGCCTGCAGGTCGCTGTCGCTGACGGCAGGAAGTGCGGCCCAGTCGGACTTCGCGTAGGTGGTGGTTACGCTGGCGGCCGGGGCGTCGGGCTTCGGTGGGCTGACGCTGCAGGCGGTCAGGAGGGAGAGGCCCAGGAGGGCGAACGCAGAGTGTCGGGTCATGTCACCGGGTCTGTAGCAGCAGCGAATACAGGATGCGGGCGTCTTCGGCATCGAGCGTGGGCGGCAGGTCGTCGCGGCCGCGGAAGCGACGGTGGAAGGCACCCACGGCAGCGGCGCGGTCGTCCAGCGCGTACCCGAACGCCTGCAGGCCCAGCCAGGGGTCGAAGCCTTCCGGCGCGGGGCCGTCGCTGGCACGCGGCCACAGGCCGAATCCCGCGTCGGCAAGCTGCTGCCACGGGAAGTAGCGGCTGGGATCCTGCTTGCGCGACGGGGCCAGGTCGGCGTGCGCGATGACCTGGCTGCGCGGGATATCCAGCCGGGTACACAGGTCGCCCAGCAGCCGGATCAGCGCGGCAATCTGCGCCGGGGCGAACGGGGTGCTGCCGTTGTTGTCGATCTCGATGCCGATCGACGCCGAATTGAGGTCGGTAATGGTGCCCCAACGGCCGCCACCGGCATGCCAGGCACGGCGGTTGTCGGCCACCAGCTGATAGATATGGCCATCCGCGCCCACCAGGTAATGCGAACTGACCCGCCCGCCGCTGTTGGCGGTGCGCAGCGTCTGCAGGCTCTGCTGCACGCTGTCCTGGTCGGTGTGGTGCAGAACGATGATGACCGGGCTGCGTACGTTGTGGTTCGGCGACGGCACCCAGGTGGCCAGCGGGCTGCGTACGTCCGCGCTGGCGCAGGCGGCGAGCAGGAGGGTGGCGAGCAGCACGAGCGGGTGGCGGAATCGGCGCATGGCTCGATTGTGCGTCATTCGGCCCCGCCGTGCGTAGCTCTACCAGCGCTCGCGGGGTATGGCGCGATCAATGAGCGAGACCATACCCATGTAGAGCAGACCACTCAGAAGGCCGATTATCGAGAAGACCGCGATCCTTCTGGGTGCCCAGGTCATCCAGAACGTCCGGCTCGTCCAGATGGCGTCCCACGCGCCACTGGCGAATGCTCCCTCCATCAGGAGCCAGCCCAATACGGCGCCGACAGCGCCAAAAATCACATGTCGAAACCGCCAGCGCTCGAACATTCCATCGATCAGGCACACCAGTGGGTATCCCACGATCAGACCGATCACGGCGCCTATGATGAGGAAGAGTGGCAACGCCTTGAACGCGTCATCCAGCGAGATGTTCGCGGCATGGAGCCACAGTGCCAGAAAGACAACGCTTCCGGCGACAGCCGTGCTGACGGGCACCGCAATCATTCTTGCGGCCCAGTTCCAGGTACTCATCTCCATACCTGACCTTCCTTGAGCGGGTGGTTCATGGCCAAGTACTGCATGCCTGATGGTCCGCATGAAGCGTCGTGCTCGAAACCCTTGGTACGCCTTCCTCCCAGACGGATGGACGCTCGGTTTGCCAACAGCCTGTCACGCGCATCGCCTATAGCAGTCCTCCCCCCAAGCAACTGCCCAGGTTACTGAACGTAGTCTTCGAACTCCCACATCAAGGTCCGGGAGAGTTTGACTGCAATTTCGATCCAAGTGTCACCCTGACAAGCGGCAACATGCGCCGATATCTCCTTCTCAATTGCGGTGAAATCGTACTCTGCAACGATCAGCAAGCCACGTCCCCACCGGAAGCTCCACGGCGTCTGCGCCAACCAGCTGGGGCTGCACACTTTCAAATCAAAGTTATCGACGCCATCAGACCCCTCCGCGCCAATCTTCAGCAGGAGGTCAAGCGCGAAGCATTCTGCATCTTCCGGACTCCATGTCCGGATATTGAACGTGTCGCTTGAAATACTTCGAAGTATGGCTTTCATAGGGTTTCCTGGTCGGTGTTGCAGAAGTGTCGGCTGCAGTGCGCCTTTGCGCATCCGCGAACATAAGCTCACTGCGACTGCATCTGTCATGGCAATGGCGCCGCACTGGGAGACATCTATCGCCTTTCCCTGCGAATCCGAGTCAAGGCGCCACCAGAGGCTTCGCCACGATTCAGGAAACCCAAGACCGACCACTCGGTCGCAGGGATCGCGCTACTGCTGGAGGCAGCTAGAGTCTTCGATTCTTGAAGGCTTCTTTCGCAAGATCAATAATTTCCGCGAGCTCCTTCACATCGATCCACGCCTCGGATACATCCAACAAGCGCTTACCACCAGCAAGGGGGTCCAGCACGATCTCCGCTGCGAGCACCCTGACCTGATGGCCAACCTTCATTGCAAAGGCGAAGCAATTCTCATCCTCCAAATTGTTCGTCGAGGCTTGGTAGGTATAGTCAGTCTGGAAGTTATCGGGGATCTCATCTTCATCCATAAGGATGTAGGGAAGCATTCCATTCAGCAGAAAGCGGAATGCATCATCCGCACCAAGACTTGACACATCGGGATTCTCTGGAAGATCCACAAGAGCATTACCGGGCGACAAGCTACCGATGTCTGCCGAGAGCGCTGATACCCTCGCTCGTCGTGGGAATAGCCGACCATCTACAACGAAGTGAAAAATGCCATTCCCCAGGCCAGGCCTTTCGTTCCAGGATTGGACGCTCGCGGCAATGAGTGCGAAATTGTTTGGGTCGCCAAAGACAGTCATGTACGGTCAGTAATGCAAGCAAGAATGATCATCGGGAACTCGACGGTTGGAGATGATTAGGCGTTGGGAACTAAGACCTTATGAAAGACATGTTGTATAGGAATAGGGTAACGACAACGATCGCCAGGAAGACCTCCAGAAGCCTAGTCCGTTTCCAGTGGCGCAAACGAGCGACGAGAACGCAGAGAAGGACTGGAAGAGACAGAAATGACACGACGACGGCAAGCCGGACCCAGTCCCCGTAAGGTCCCAAAAGAAGTTGACGCATCAATCTCAAGCCCCTATTCCAATGGGAATAGGCAGAAAGTAACTCGACCAGCGCACATAGCGCCCAGAGGCAAAAGTACGCAAGGTGAATCAGGTTGTACTTCGCTCCTGCCATGATCACGCTCCTGACTCATGCAATCCATTCACCACGATCTAGACACAATTTTACTCCAGTCAATGATTGCAGCCGCCCGCACAGCCGGGGTCTCACGAGGCTTCAGAACATCCCCTGATCAGCGGTGGTGCCGTCCGCGGCACCAACTCGCCACCCGCCACGCTAGTCTCGAAATACTTACTGTCACTCGACCAGCCCTTCTACCTGTCCTTGGCCGCTGTCAGCTTTCGTAGCAAGCTGGGCCAGATGAAAGAGTAAAGGATGCCCGCGAGCAGACCTATGATCGCAAACACTGCAAGTCGCCTGGGCGCCCATTCAATCCAGAAGGTGCTGCTTGCCCAGATGTTGTTCCAGGCGTCACGCGCAAAGGCGCCCTCGACTATGAGCCAAGCGAGCACCGCACAGAACGCGCCCAACGCGACATGGCGGAACTTCGCGTGAGGTAGTACAGCATCAACAATGAGAATCGCTGGGAAGCCAACCACCACGCCGAAGATAGCTGCCACCATGCCTATGATCGAAGAAAAGTAGACCGTCTCAATTGCTGTCCCTGCGTTGACGCTCAGTGGTAGGCCGATCAGAAGCAACCCGCAGACGCCGGCGCTGAGCGCAACCGCAAGAATCTTAGAAAGCGCAAGACGTTGGTTCACTGGCAGACCTCTATCGATTTTCCCTGCGAATCGCGAATAGTCATGCACTTTTGCCTTGATGGGAAGTCACTCCACCGCCACTGAAGCTTGTCGACCTGTTCACCTATGTCGCGAGCATTGAGCACCACACAAAGTCATCAAGCCAGGTATTGGAACTACTGAACGGGCTGCTGACTCTACCCCAACCCATTGGTACACACGGAAAGCCCACCGTACCCATTCGCCCAAACCTATCCAAGGAATCGAGACGCGGCATGGGAACCATGCGCGCGGACTGCGCGGCTAGCTACGGCGTCAAGGACGTCCATATCCTCTCGATTTGAAAACTCCATTGTCTCTAGCGCGGTGTAGAAGGCCTTGCTGCAGGCCGCGTCCCTCAAGAACGCAGACTCAACCAGCACAAAGAGAACCCATAGGCACAAGCAAGAGAACCGAAGGATGTTCTGCTTGGTCGCTTTCATCGTCTCCCGAGTTCAGCGCCAATGGCTGCAGGACGTTGGAACTAAGATGCTCACGTCACGCACTACTCCACACCTGGCTCAGCACTCCCAGCAAGGCTACGCTTTGTCGGCTATACCGTAGCCAGGCAGTTGGACAGGTAAGGTCTGACCGGAAGAGCTTTTTCGATTGGGCCGAAGCGGCAGTGAATCTTCCTGCCGCTCCGTTCGATCGCCATCACGCACTCGGCTTAGAACCCCCAGCGAGGCAAAAGAGAATGCACTTTCCTCCGTCATTGCCGACGAGACTGATCGGAAAGCTCTCTTCGCCTGGCCCAAACGCAATCTCAACCTTCAAGTCTTGGTTCTCGAAAGTGCGAAGCTCCTCAATCAAACCTCGGACCGTCTTCCCTCTGCTCTCCCATCCATGCACTGACATTATTAGCGGTCTCCGATCTTGTCCGATTTGGCTCATCTCGAGCGAACGCCACGCCGCGACCAACACGTGCGGCCGGTCTGCGCGGCTGGGCCGTCGCGGCGGCCGTGGTTGCCGTGGTCGCGACCGGTGGCTGGTGGAGCTACGACCGGCAGCGCCCGGCCGCCCAGGTGCGTACGCTGGTAACGGCGCTTGCCAATCGACGAGCTTGCAGTGCACTTCGCAGCGCCGCAAGTTCACCCATGCTGACCACGGCATTCGTTGGCCTGACCTTGACCGATCAAGTAGCCGAAGCTATGGGGAGCCGGCACCCTCGTGAAGTTTCAGCGACGCCGATTGGACGTTTCCAGTAGAGGCGAATTCATGAAAGCACCTTCTTACCGGCTCGATGTCACGTGTCGTCATGCATTGCTGATACAGGTCCCCAAGGATTTCAATCTCCCCTTCGCCCGCAGTGGGATTTGTGATGGTATCTACCTCGTGATCTCCGCCGTCGGTGTAGCGACTAAGCATGAGCATGAAGTTTCCGCTGTCTGCATATAGTGCCAGTTCGTAGACTCCGACCTCAGGCACGGGATCTTCACTCAGGCTAACAATTCCGCTCATTGCCGAAAATAGCTGCAGCGCAGCGTCAATCTCTTCATTGGAAGGATCATTCCGAACTGGCAGCTGCGTGCGCGCAGTATCCGAACTTACGTAGAATCCGGCTAGTTTCACGATTTCTTCTCTCTGATTGAGCGCATACCCTGGGTCCAATAGTAGGTCTTTGGTAGACCGGTCTTGTTGTCAACCGCTCTGACGCTAAGTGAATTCAAGCCAGCAGCCTGGGCCGCCGCAGCGATGTCGCCCTTACAGAATCCGCAGACGTCCTTTCCGGAGACAGAGATGCTCATGTCCGCACCGACCGCAAGCCACGCATCATGCACCTTCTGCATATCCTGCTCGCCGGGAGAGACTTCGCCACGATCCGAAATTTGGATTAGTCACGATGATTTCGGTCGCCATAGGCCCAGGATCTTCAAGTCGCAAAGAAGCTCAGATGCCCCGTCGGCATCAAGGAGTTGATGGATCCCGTTCTCTCCAACACGATCGAGAAGCTGCGCAGCGCGAGACAGCTGAAGCTCGCGTATTTTTGGCGGCTCTCGTCCGGCTGCGGAGATAAGGCAAACCACTTCGAGCATTAGGTTCTCAATGTCGGAGTCGAATACCCCGTCAAGCTGGTCACGTGCAAAGCCTGCCGACGTCTCGCCTTCAATCCAACCACGAGTTCCCATTGCTTTGACCCTGCAATACTCATACACCAATCCCAAGAACTCATCTCGCAACTGGGCGTATCCATAACGATTACTTTCCACGCTCTAGTTCCTCGGGGGACAGTCTTCTGCAACGTCCTGCAGCGATTCAATGGTGAGGGTGTCACCGGTCTTGATGTCGATCCGGTCGGCGGTTGCGGTGGCGCCGCGCAGGGTGGTGTCACCCTCCGTAATGCGCGTAGCGTGAAGACACACAGCAGTGCCAGTTCAGTTGCTCACCTTGCAATTTCCACCATCTGACCGCCTTGTTGGAATTCAGCCTTCAGGCATTGGACCTACGAACCTTAGTCCATGCTCGTCCCTGACTGCATAAAGAGTCTCGAACTGGAATGACAAGATGAACTTGAATGGATGTGACGCCGCATAGCAACGGACAAATTCAGAGATGTCCTCCCAACTCTCATGAAGGCTATCTGCTCGGTAGTGAAAGGACCCCCGGACGCCGACGCGCCAATCCACTTCCACTACGTCGACCAGCACTTCTTCAGGTGAAGCGTCATATCGGAACATGAACTGGCAATGAGATCTGTTGAAGAAGCCAGAAGCGCCATGGTCGATGGGCTCCATCTGGATGTCCATGGGCACTAAAGTGCTTGAGATGCCTTGAATGCTCGCACCAATCTCGATCTCAATCCACATTGTAAGACTCACTGGCCGACCCTTATCACGTTGATCTCTCCATTTTTCATGATGTAGACCGCGCTAAGGCTTGGGACCGCACTGGCGCCTTGGCGACGCTCAGGTCAACCTGCAGCAGCTGCCATTGATAACCTTAGAGCGGCAACCCGCGAGTGATGTCCTGGTGGATCGCCCTTGCCCTGAGACTTGCCCATGCATCGGTACGTAAACGAGTCACAGCGATATCTGCAATGTCATGATATTGACGCGCCGCTTCAATTGAGGCGCACGATTGCGGGTCCCTAAGGAACGCATCCAGAGATCCAGCATCACTTTTTCCTTCAGGATCCTGAGCGGCGTCAACCGCATTTGCGAGCTCGACTGCGATCATCAGAACTCTCTCCGGCGGGATGGTTTGCTCACCCAGCGCTTCCTTTGTCATCAGAATCGAATCTGTCGCGATGACTACCAGCTCATCAGCCAGAGACTCCAGTTCGAACTCGTCTGGGACGGATAACTGCATGGGTTCCATAGGCTTGCGGTCCCACATGGCGTCCAGCAAGTCTCTCAGGCGAGATGGATCACAAGCGTCGCGAGTATCGGAGCGAGAAATCACAAAAAACATCCGCTCGCACGCAGACAGCATTACTGCGACCCCGGAATCTTGATCCAGGGACGCAAGGTTTTTGGTCAGATTTTCAATGTATTGATCATACAAATCGATCATTCGGATGTTTTCTTTCGTGGGCGCTGATGGAGCCTTGAGGGCGTTTCTGGAGGATTGATCGGGCGGGTCACTTTCCCTCCGTTCTGGGAAGCAGCGCCGGTCGCGCTGCGAACTCCAGCTCCGGCTTGCGCTCCCTCACAACTTCCGCAAGCGTAGTGACTCGATGCCTGTACGGTTCCCGCCGGGTTCTCAATTGCCTGCATGCCTCGACGTTCGGCGTGGTTACCCTTCTCGCCTGGTGCATTTGTCCGTGTTGTCCCTCTGACAAATACGACGCTGTCTCCAAAGATCTCCCGAGCCAGCTTCTGCTGTGCGATCGACGGAACGGAATTGTTGTTGGATATGACCGAGACGATCGTCACCTTCCTCGCGCGTACAGATGGAGACCCGAGAACTGCGTGGAGAGCGTCGACCGCATCCTGCAACTGTCGATTGGTGAATTCTCCCGCGACAGGGTGGAGCGTGCGGACGCCCTCTCCAGAACCGGGGATCCCCTTCAGTCCGCCTCGCGAGATGGACTGCATGCCGCCGCGCCCACCGACTACAGAACGGCCGGCGTTCGGGCGGGATACTTTAAAGGAATAAAGGGGATCGGGAACAGGCGGAATTCTCTTACCTCGTCGTAGGTAAGGTCTGAGGTGCGCACGAAAGTGTGACGTCGCCCTACACACTTCAGGCATAAAAAAACCGGCGGTCCGAAGACCGCCGGTCGCAACGTCAATGATCAACGCGCGTTACCGCAATGGTGTAGCCCCGAAGAAACTGTGAAGTCGATCAGACCTCGTAGGCAGACTCGCCGTGCGAGGTGACATCCAGGCCGGTGCGTTCGGCTTCCTCGGTCACCCGCAGGCCGAAGACCAGGCGTACCACCAGCAGGATCGCCACGGTCACCACGGCGCACCAGGCGATGGTGAAGCCCACGCTGACCAGCTGCACCCAGACCTGGTGGCCGATGTCGAGATCGGCCTTGGTGCCGCCCAGCGACTGCGCACTGAATACACCGGTGAGCAGCGCGCCAACGATGCCGCCCACGCCATGCACGCCGAACACGTCGGCGGTGTCATCCACCTTGAGCAGGCGCTTGAGACCGGTGACGCCCCACACGCAGACCACGCCACTGACCAGGCCAATCACGATCGCACCCAGCGGGCCGACGGTGCCGCAGGCCGGGGTGACACCCACCAGCCCGGCCACCGCACCGGACGCTGCACCGAGCGCGGAAGGCTTGCCCTTGCTGACGGCTTCGACCAGGGTCCAGCCCAGCACCGCGGCGGCGGTGGCGAGGATGGTGTTGATGAAGGCCAGCGAGGCGACGGTGTCGGCGGCAGCGGCCGAGCCGGCGTTGAAGCCGAACCAGCCCACCCACAGCAGCATCGCGCCGATGTAGGTGAACGGTACGTTGTGCGGCTTCAGTGCGGTCTGGCCATAGCCGATGCGCTTGCCTACGAAGTACGCCGCGACCAGGCCGGCCACGCCGGCGTTGATGTGCACCACGGTGCCACCGGCGAAGTCGATCGCGCCCATCGCACCCAGGTAACCGCCGCCCCACACGATGTGGGCCATCGGGATGTAGCTCAGGGTGAACCACAATGCCGAGAACAGCAGCACCGCCTTGAACTTGATGCGCTCGGCGAACGCACCGACGATCAGCGCGGTGGTGATGCCGGCGAAGGTGGACTGGAACGCTACGAACAGGTAGTCGGGCAGGCCCTTGATCGGCGTGTTGCCCACCGAGTCCGGGGTGAAGCCCTTGAGGAAGGCGAACTGGGTGAACGAGCCGAAGAACTGGTTGCCTTCGCTGAACACCGCGCTGTAGCCGTAGGCGACCCACAGCATCAGCACCAGCGAGAACACCACCAGGATCTGGCTGAGCACCGAGAGCACGTTCTTGGAACGCACCAGGCCGCCATAGAACAGCGCCAGCCCGGGCACCACCATCAGCAGCACCAGCAGCGTGGACGTCAGCATCCAGGCGACATCGCCGCGGTCGAAGCTGGGCGCGGCCGCGTCTGCGTCCGCTGCAGCGGCAGGCGCCGCATCGGGCGAGGGCAGTGGCTCGACGGCGACGGTTTCGGTCGGGGCCGGCGACACCTGGGCCTGTGCATGCGCGGTGCCGGAGAAGGCACCCACGGCCAGCGCGCTGAACAGCATCAACAGGCACACGGCGTGGAACCGGGCCTGCCATCCGGTGAACAAGGAAGTCTTCATTGGGGGGCTCCGAGTGGGGTTAGAGCGCGTCCGCGCCGATTTCGCCGGTGCGGATGCGGATGACCTGTTCGACGGCGGTGACGAAGATCTTGCCGTCGCCGATCTTCCCGGTGCCGGCAGCGGTCTGGATGGCTTCAACCACGGCATCCAGGCGTTCGTCGGTGACGACCGTTTCGATCTTGATCTTGGGCAGGAAATCGACGACGTACTCGGCGCCGCGATACAACTCGGTGTGGCCCTTCTGGCGGCCGAAGCCTTTCACTTCGGTCACGGTGATGCCCGACACGCCCGCATCGGAGAGGGCCTCGCGGACCTCGTCGAGCTTGAACGGCCGGATGATGGCGGAGATCAGTTTCATGCGCATGTCCCGATGGTGGATGGAACCGGCCCGAAGACGCAGGCCGATGTCAGGTCAACCGGCGGCCACTTGCACATGGCCGCCGGTCGTTGCGCCGGACGTTGCATGGACCGCGATGACGCGGGAGGGAGGTGTGGCCCATGCTGCGCGTCCGGTCTCTCTTTTCCCCTGGTGGTGCGTGCGGAATGCCGCGTGGTGCGTGTTGCCGCGTCGTGGCTCCCCAGCCGTGGCGCGTTGGTGCAGAAGCGGTGGCGATGCAGAAGGTGGGAGGGAAGTCCTTCGGCATCGCCACCTGTTGCTCAGACCGCGTAGTACATCTGGTACTCGAGCGGGTGGGTGGCGGCGCGGAAGCGGGTCACTTCCTGCATCTTCAGCGCGATGTAGCCGTCGATGAAGTCGTCGGTCATCACGCCGCCGGCCTTGAGGAACTCACGGTCCTTGTCCAGTGCTTCCAGCGCCTGGTCGAGGCTGGAACAGACCTGCGGGATCAGCTTCTCTTCTTCCGGCGGCAGGTCGTACAGATCCTTGTCGCTCGGTGCGCCCGGGTCGATC
>Ga0213821_1000092_pt1 | contig 58689 bp, 47 predicted proteins | sample MC6MC0909MG_FD_179894 | JGI IMG/M metagenome (GOLD analysis project Ga0213821, IMG submission 179894) | Enriched soil aggregate microbial communities from Iowa State University, Ames, United States - MC6-MC0909-MG | ecosystem: Environmental > Terrestrial > Soil > Unclassified | place: USA: Iowa...
TACAGCTGCTGCCAGTGCTCGGCCATGCGCGCGATGCGTGGCTCGTCGAACAGGTCGCGGCTGTAGGTCAGGCAGCAGCCCAGGCGACCGTCGAGGTCGGTGACTTCCAGATACAGGTCGAACTTGGTCGCGCTGGCGTCGTTGACCAGGTAGTCGACCTGCATGCCGGCCAGCTCGCGGCTCTGCTGGAAGGCCCAACGCTGAACGTTGCACATCACCTGGAACAGCGGGTTGTAGGCACTGCTGCGCGGTGGCTGCAGGGCTTCGACCAATTGATCGAACGGCAGGTCCTGGTGCGACTGGCCAGCAACGATGGTCTGGCGCACCTGTTCGAGCAGCTCGGCACCGCGCATCTGGCCATCGAGCTCGCAGCGCAGCACCTGGGTATTGAGGAAGGCGCCGATCAGGCCTTCGCTTTCCGGGCGAATGCGGTTGGCCACCGGCGCGCCGATGCGCAGGTCACGTTGGCCGCTGTAGCGGTGCAGCAAGGTGGCCAGGGTCGCGGTCATGGTCATGTACAGGGTCAGGCCACGTTCGCTGTTGAAGGCGCGCACGCGGGCGGCCAGAGCGGGATCGAGGTCGAAGCGATACAGCGCGCCCTGGTGACTCTGCACCGCCGGGCGCGGGCGGTCCGTCGGCAGCTCCAGCACCGGGTGTTCATCGCCCAGGCGCTGTTGCCAGTAGGCCAGTTGCCGTGCGCCTTCGCCCCCTTCCAGCCACTGGCGCTGCCACACGCTGTAGTCCAGGTACTGCACCGGCAACGGCGCCAGTGGCGATTCGCGGTCGTCGACGAAGGCCTCGTACAGCTCGCCCAGTTCGCGGGCGAAGATGTCCATGGCCCAGCCTTCGGTGACGATGTGATGCAGGGTCAGCACGAAGTAGTGCTCACGCTCCTGGGCCTTGACCAGACAGGCACGCAGCAATGGGCCACGCTCCAGGTCGAACGGCTGGTGGGCCTGGGCGTCGGCCAATGCCTGCAGACGTTGTTGGCGCTGGGCCGCTGGGGTGGCGCTGAAGTCATGCCATTGCACCTTGAGCGCGCTGTGCTCGGCCACGCACTGGTACGGCACGCCATCGATGCTGGGGAAGGTGGTGCGCAGGGTCTCGTGCCGGGCGATCAGTGCATGCAGGGCGCGCTCGAAGGCATCCACGTGCAAGGTGCCGCGCAGGCGGGCCATGCCACCGACATTGTAGGCGGGGCTATCGGGCTCCATCTGCCAGAGGAACCACATGCGTTGCTGGGAATACGACAGCGGTACCGCCTGACGACGGTCGACCCGGGCGATCTCGCCCTGCTGGTTACGTTCGCCACGTTCGCGGATGCTGGCGATTGCGGCGCAGAACGCTGCCAGCTCACTGGCCTCGAACAGCACCTTCAGCGGCAGCTCGACATCCAGTGCCTGGCGGGTCCGCGAGACGATCTGGGTGGCCAGCAACGAGTGGCCACCGAGGGCGAAGAAATCATCCTGCAGGCCAACTTGTTCCAGGTTGAGCACCTCACGCCAGATGGCCGCGACCTGCTGCTGCAGCTCGGTCTGCGGCTCGACATGCTCACGCTGCTGCCAAACCGGTGCCGGCAGGGCTTTGCGCTCGACCTTGCCGCTTGGGCCCAATGGCATCTGCGCCAGATGGATCAGTTGCGCCGGGACCATGTACGCCGGCAAGCGCTCGGCCAAGGCAGCCAGCAGCGCAGCGCTTTGCTCGACGCCGCTGTAGTAGCCGACCAACTGGGCGCCGACGGCATCCTGGTGGATCAGCACCACCGCCTGTTCGACACCCGCCTGGGCCAGCAGGCTCGCCTGCACTTCTTCGGGCTCGACGCGAAAACCACGCACCTTGACCTGCTGGTCGAGACGCCCGAGGTATTCCAGGGCACCCTGCTCAACCCACCAGCGGGCGCGGTCGCCACTGCGGTACAGGCGCTCGCCGTTACCATCGGCTTGCGGCACGAAGCGCTCGGCGGTCAGCCCAGGGCGGCACAAATAACCGCGGGCCAGGCCCACCCCACCCAGATACAGCTCGCCGGCGACACCCGGCGCGCTCAGCTCCAGCTGCTCATCGAGGACCCGGCACAGCACATTGGCCAGCGGCCGGCCAATCGGCGAGCGCTCGCCGTCCGCGCTCTGGCAATGCCAGTGGCTAACGTTGATGGCGGTCTCGGTCGGGCCATAGCGGTTATGCAACTGCACCTGGGGCAGCAGTTGCAGGACGCGCTCGCGCAGGTTGGCCGACAACGCCTCACCGCCAGAGAACAGTCGACGCAGGCTGGTGCAGTTGGCGGCCAGTGGTTCCTGGACGAACACCTGCAACAGCGGCGGCACGAAGTGCAGCGTGGTCACCCCATGCTGCTGGATCAATTGGGCGATGCGCTGCGGGTCGCGATGCTCGCCAGGGCCTGCAAGGACCAGCGTGCAGCCGGTGATCAGCGGCCAGAAGCACTCCCACACCGACACATCGAAGCTGATTGGCGCTTTTTGCATCAGCACATCGCTGTCATCGAGCGCGTACGTGGCTTGCATCCACTGCAAGCGCTCAGCCAAGGCCGCGTGGGTATTGCCGACGCCCTTGGGCTGGCCGGTGGAGCCGGAGGTGTAGATCACATAGGCGAGGTTGTCGCCGTCCAGGTGCAGGCCCGGCGCCTGGCTTGGCCAGCTGTCCAGGTGCAGTTGATCGAGGGCGATGGTACTGACCCCGGCCACCTGCGGCAGGCGCTCCAGCAGGTCGCTATGGCTCAACAGTAGGCTGGCCTGGCAGTCGCCGAGCATGTACGCCAGGCGCTCTGGCGGATAGTCGACATCCAGCGGCACGTAGGCGCCACCGGCCTTTACGATCGCCAGCAGGCCGACCAGCAACAGCGGCGAACGCTCCACGGCGATGGCCACGCAGGTGTCGGGGCCGACGCCCTTGTCGCGCAGGTAATGCGCCAGGCGGTTGGCCTGCTGGTGCAGGCTGGCGTAGTCGAGGCTGCCGCCCTCCCACACCAGCGCGGTGCGTTCAGGCGTCAGCCGCGCCTGTTCGTTGAGTTGCTCGACCAGCAGGCGCTGCGCCACGGGCGCGGGCGCCTGGCCCCAGCCCAACAATTGTGCGCGGGCCTGCTCATCGAGCAACTGCACCTCGCCCAAGGCCAACTGCGGCTGCGCACTGACCTGTTCGAGCAACGCCAGCAGGTGATTGGCCAGGCGCTTGATGGTGCTGGCTTCGAACAGCTCGGCGGCATAGTCGAAGGCCAGGCTCAGGCGGCCCTGATGATCTTCTTCACTGTGCAACTGCAGGTCGAACTTGGCTTCGCGGCTGTGCCATGGCAGCTCTTCGGCGAGCAAGCCAGGCAGACGGCGCAGCGCCGACAGATCACGTTGCTGGTGGTTGAACATGACTTGGAACAGGCCCTGCTCGCGGGCCTGCGGCAAGGCTTCGAGCAGTTGCTCGAACGGCAAGTCCTGATTGGCCTGGGCGTGCAGGGTCGCCTGGCGCACCTGGGCCAACAGCTGGGCGAACGGCTGACGGCCATCGAGCTGGGCGCGCAGCACCTGGGTATTGATGAAGAAGCCGACCATGCCCTGGGTTTCCAGGCGCGGGCGGTTGGCATTGGGCACGCCGACGCGGATGTCGCCCTGGCCGGTATAGCGGTATAGCAGGCCTTGCCAGGCGGCCAGCAGAACCATGAACAGACTTGCCTGCTGCTCGCGGGCCAAGCCCTTGAGCGCGTCGGCAAGCTTGGCCGGGACTTTCACACTCAGGCGTGCGGCGCGCTTGTCGCGTTGGCTGGAACGGGGGTGGTCGCTGCCCAGGTCGAGCACCGGCAGCTCATCGCCCAGCTGCTGTTGCCAGTGTTCGAGCTGGCGCGCGGCCTCGCCTTCAGCCAACCACTGGCGCTGCCAGATAGCGTAGTCGGCATACCCCAGCGGCAGCGCCGCCAGGCTCGCCTGCTGGCCCTGGCAGCGGGCCGCGTACAGGCGGGCGAACTCGTCGAGCAGAATATTCAGCGACCAACCGTCGGCGATGATGTGGTGCAGGGTCACCCACAGCTGATGATCCTCCTCATCCAGTCGCGCCAGGGTCACCCGCAGCAACGGTCCTTCGATCAGGTCGAACGGCTGCTGCGCCTCGGCTTCACGCCGGGCAGCGACTTCAGTCGCCTCCAGCCCATGCAGATCGACCTGCTGTAGAACCAACCGCTGCTCAGGCAGCACCCGTTGCAGGGCCAGGCCATCGACCTCGCTGAACACCGTGCGCAACGATTCGTGGCGGGCCACCAATGCCTGGAAGCTGTGCTCCAGGGCGGCAACATCCAACTCGCCGCGCAGGTGCAAGCCAGCCGGGATGTTGTAGGCAGCCGACGTCGGCTCCAGTTGCCACAGCAGCCACAGGCGATTTTGCGCCAGCGATTGCGCCAATGCCTGGCCACGGCCCAGCGTGTCGATGCGGCCATTGCCCTGTCCGCCCTCGGCGAGCAGCGCGGCCACGGCTGCGCTGTAGTCGGCCAGCAGCGGCGCCTCGAACAGCGTGCGCAGGCTCAGGTTGATGCCCAACTCGTCGGCCAGGCGCGCAGTGACTTGGGTGGCGGCAATAGAGTTGCCGCCCAGCAGCAGGAAGTGATCGTCTGGCGCAACCGCCTCGACCTTGAGCAGCTCGCGCCAAATGGCGGCGATGCGGGTTTGCAGCTCATCAGCCGGCGCAGGGACCAGCGCCTGCTCGGCGACGGCCGGGAAGCGTGCGTAGCAATCCAGGCTGCCATCGTCCATGCGCAGGCGACAGGCCGAGCGTTGCAGTTTGCCGCTGGAGGTCTTGGGCAAGGCACCCGGGTTGAGCAGCAGTACCACTGCCGGGGCCTGGCGGCAGGCGTCGGCGATGACCTGACGTAGGGTCTTGATCAGCTCTTGCGGCGTGTGCGCCTTTTGCACATTGCGGCTAATCTCCACGGCAACGCCAATGCCCTCCTCGCCCTGGTCATCGACGGCGAACACCGCCACACGGCCCTTGCGCAGCACATCGACCTCGCGCTCCAAGGTCTGTTCCAGGTCCTGCGGGTAGAGGTTCTGCCCGCGCACGATGAGCATGTCTTTCAGGCGCCCAGTGACGAATACCTCGCCCTCGCGCATGAAGCCCAAATCGCCGGTACGCAGCCAGGTCTGGCCGTCCAGTTCGACGAAGGTGCGCGCGCTGGCCTCGGGGTTGCGCCAGTAGCCCAGGGCGATACTCGGGCCATTGGCCCAGATTTCACCGACCAGGTTGTCGCCCAGCACGCATTGGCGCTGCGGGTCGACGATGCATACCGCATGGCCTGGCTGGGGGTAGCCGCAGCTCATCAGCACGCTGCCTTTGCCGGGCTCGGCGCGGTGGCTGGCGAACGCTTGGGCGTCGATCTCCAGCGCGGCAATGCCCTGGCCACGACGGCTGCCGCTGACGAACAGGGTCGCCTCGGCCAGGCCATAGCTGGCGAAGTAGCTCTGCGGGTCGAAACCGCACACCTGGAACTTGCTGGCGAAGGTCTCCAGGCTGTCCTGGCGGATTGGCTCGGAGCCGGAATACGCCACGCGCCAGCGGCTCAAGTCGAGCCCCGCCAAGGCCGCCTCGCTGACCCGCTCGCTGCACAAGCGGTAGGCGAAATCGGGACCGCCGCTGATGGTGCCGCCATATTCGCTGATCGCCTGCAACCAGCGCTGCGGCCGCGCCAGGAAATAGCCCGGCGACATCAGCACGCACGGCACGCCGCTGAAGATCGGTTGCAGCAGGCCGCCAATCAGGCCCATGTCGTGGTACAGCGGCAACCAGCTGACGATCACATCGTCCGGGTTCAGGTCGATGCCAAAGCCGTGGCGAATCAGTTGCTCGTTGGCCACCAGGTTGCCGTGGCTGACTTGCACGCCCTTGGGTAGCGCGGTGGAGCCGGAGGTGTACTGCAAAAAGGCGATGTCATTGCCGGCCAGCTGCGGCTGGCGCCATTGATCGGCCAGGGCTGGGGCCAGGGGGTCGACGGCGAGCAGCTCAGGCGCGGCGTCACCGGCCAGAGCCTCAAGGCCCTGCAAACTGTCGCACAGCGCCTCTACCGTCAGCAGCAAACGCGGCTCGGCATCGTCGATGATCGACAGCAGGCGCTCCTGGTGATGACGGCGCGACGACTCTGGCGGATAAGCCGGCACCGCGATCACCCCGGCATACAGGCAGCCGAAGAATGCCGCGACGTAGTCCGGACCACTGGGGAACAGCAACACCGCCCGATCGCCGAACTCGGCGCGCTGTTGCAGCGCCGCGGCGATGGTTCGCGCACGCAGGTCGAGGTCCCGATAACTGAGTACGGCCTGCTCGCGAGGATCATCGGCCAGAAAGCGCAAGGCGATCCGGTCCGGGGTCTGCGCGGCGCGTTGGGCCAAGGCCTGGACCAGCGAGTGCGGGAGTTCGAAGGCGTCCGTCATGGGGTGTTCCTGCCAGTGTCTGGGTGAGTCGCACCGAACGCCGCCACGCAAGGATGGAGGGCAGGGTTCGGCAGCTGGATGTACACAGGGGAACGGATGGGCGAGGCAAATAATTAACTGCCCAGAGCGCGGAACAGCGCGTCGCGCGGTTAGCGCGAAGTGAACCGGTTCACGCGGGTGAGCTTAGAACCAATCCGAATGGAGTCTCATTAACTTTCGTATTTGACAATCATTATCATTGGGAATAGCTTGTCGACCGTCGTTGGAAGCATGCAGTTACAGGTTGCTTCCTTTCCTCAGAGAACAAGGTGATTTCCATGGCGGAACAACTATCCACAAGTAAGTGCGATTCACCATTACTCCAAGCATTCGTCGACAACCGCAACATCCTGGTCAAAATTGCCGCGCGCATCACCGGCTGCCGTTCGCGTGCCGAAGATGTGGTGCAGGATGCGTTCTTCCGGCTCAGCGCAGCGCCGCAGATCACCTCCTCGTTCAAGGCCCAGTTGAGCTATCTGTTCCAGATCGTGCGCAACCTGGCGATCGATCACTACCGCAAGCAGGCGATGGAGCTGAAGTACTCCGGCAGTGAGGAAGAAGGCCTCAACGTGGTGATCCAGAACGCCTCGCCGGAAGCCACCCATATCAACCTGGCGGCCCTCGAACACATTGCCGAAGCGCTCAACGAGCTGCCGCAGCGCACCCGCTACGCCTTCGAGATGTACCGCTTGCACGGTGTACCGCAGAAAGACATCGCCAAAGAGCTCGGCGTCTCGCCGACCCTGGTCAACTTCATGATCCGCGATGCCCTGATCCACTGCCGCAAGACCGCTACCCGTCACTGAGCTGCGGCAAGCACAAGCTGCAAGAAAAAGCCGCACACCGCACCGCTTCTACTTGCAGCTTGCCGCTCCAAACTTGCAGCTCGAGCCGCTAGGCGAGCGTGCAGTGATCGAAGAAACGCTCGCGCCCCAGGATCATCAGCGCCGCGCGCTTGTGCGGAAAATCGAACTCCTTCTCGCAGTGAAAGCACTGATCGTGCATGTAGCCGATCATCTTGGCGTTGTCGGCCCGCGGCTCGGCTACCACCCGCTGGGTGCGCGGGTCATCCAGGAACAGGTAATGCACCAGCGCCGACATCCAGCTGGCGACCTTGTGCGGCCCGCGATGGTTTTCTTCACCGACCAGCATGTGGATGCCGCGGTCATAGTCATCGGCCGGGTAGAACGGCGCGATGCGGTCTTCCTTGGCCCAGTAGGCTTCGAAGTAGGCGAACGGCTGATCATCGAAGCAGCCGATCAGGGTGAGGGTATGGGGGTCGGCTTCAAGCTTGCTCAAGTACTCGCGGTGCTGCTCGAGGCTGCCCTGCTCCTGCCAGAAGTGCGCCACTCGCGGGTTGTTCTGCCAGCGGTTGTAACGCTCAAGATCGTGCTCGATCTCAAGCGTGCGCAGTGACACCCAGGCCCCCAGGCGTGCATCGAAACGTCGATACACTTCACCGCGTGGCTTGGGTGCGCGTAGCGGGTGGCGCTTGCCGTTGCTGATGTGCATTTGCTGGGGATAGACGCCGTCATGTGACTCGCCCAACCACGGCTGGGGCAACTGCCAGAACAACGTGCGTTCGCTGCGGTACACGCCGGCGTGTTCGGTCGCCAGCAACAGGCCGCTGGCTTGGGCTTGCGCCACCGGATCGCTCAGGTGCCATTGCAGGCGCTGGCATGCAGGGTCGCGCGCAAACAACCAGTAGCAGGCAGCCCACAGCGCCTGCTGGCGGCGCTCGGCACAGATCGCTTGCACGTGCACCTCAAGCACCTCGCCGGGCACCAGCCGGAGCTGGATCAGCGGGCGTCCTTCAAGGGTCAAACTCAGCCGACAGTCGCCCTCATCGGCACTCAAACTGCGCCAACGTGGCAGGGACAGCGGCTGTGAAGCGGCATCGAACGGCATGGTCTTGGCTCACCGGAAATGAAAGAGAGGCTCACTCCTGAAACGTGGCCACTACCGGCTAATTTAGTCGACGGGGGCTGCGACGGTGATTCGGTAGGGCTGAAAGATGCGCAATAGCTCGCCATTTTCACGCAGGCGCCGCATGAGTTGCGCGAAGGCCTGGGGGCTGATCGGCGCTTGCGGTCGCAGCAGGGCATAGTGATGGTAGACCTGGTCGACCCGCTCGGAAGCCATCAATTGGCTGCGGCTGTCGGGGTTACGTGCCAGGAAATCGCTGAAGAACGAGCGCGTGACCAAGGCAATATCGGCCCGCCCGCGCTGGACCATCGACAGGTTGCTATCGTGCGAATAGGTCAGCGTCGCGCCGTAGGTCTGGCGCAGGTAATGCGGATCGGAGTTGAACTCGGCGAATGCGTAGTGATAGCCGTTGTAGAGTGCCAGACGCTTGCCGCGCAGGTCCTGGAAATACTGCTGATCGCGGTTGCCTTGCTGGTGGGCGACGAAGATCTCGGCATCTTCAAGGCCCATGTCTACCGCCTGGTAGGCAATCTGCTGCCAACCCCATTGGGGGTTCTCGAAGATCGCCATGTCGGTGCGCCCTTGCTGAAAATCACCAAAGCGGCGCTGGATCGAGGTGGGCACCAGGACGAAGCGATAATCGCTTTGCAGCGCGTTGAGCGCCTCGGCCAGTTGCGCCAGCAAGCCACTTTCGCCACCCTGCTCGGGGCGCACGGTATAAGGCGGGAAATGCGCCGCACCGATCCTCACCTCGACCACCGCCGCCGCTTGGCCTGCTGCGCCCAGGCACAACGCGGCCAAGCTCAGCAAGCAGGACACGGCCTTGAGGCTGGGGGCTGGAGTCAAGACGAGACACTCATCACGGTATGCAACCTTAATGCGCCTAAGCTAGGCGTTTTCACCGGCGTACACAACCGACGGATATGCCAAAGTGCCAGGGGATGTCGGACGCCGCAGACTTTGGCTACTCTCTAGCGAGACTTGCGAGGGAGCCTGGCATGGGCCATTGGTTGGTGATCGACCTGGAGGCTACCACCGACGACGGTGGTTGGCCGGTCACGGAGATGGAAATCATTGAAATCGGCGCGAGCCTGGTAACCCGTGAAGGCCGCGAGGTTGACCACTTCCAGTGCTTCGTCAAACCGAAACGGCGACCGCAATTAACGCCCTTTTGCCGTGAGCTGACCCATATCAGCCAAGCTGATGTGGATGCTGCTGCGTGCTTCAAACAGGCCTGGGCGCAGTTCGAAGGCTGGCTTGGCCAGCAGACGCAAGAGCTGCAAGCCTGGGTCAGCTGGGGTGACTATGACCGCAGGCAACTGCTACAGGAGTGGCATGACTACAAAGTGCGCAGCATTCTCCAGGAACTGCCGCACATCAACCTCAAGCAGCGCTTTGCCAAGGCTCGGCACTTGCAGCGCCCGGCTGGCCTGAACAGTGCCCTGCAACTGGCTGGCCTGCAGTTCACTGGCCAGCAGCATCGCGCCCTGGAAGATGCGCGCAATACCGCGCGTTTGCTACCGCTGAGCTTGCCTGTCGAAGGCACCTGAAAGCAGATGACGACGGGGCAGGCCTTGGGCATACTGGCCAGCCCTTTTTTCCATCGCTTTTTCAGGAGTCGCCCATGTTCAAGGTCAATGAATACTTTGATGGCACCGTCAAGTCGATCGCCTTCACCGGTAGCGAAGGCCCGGCCACTGTTGGCGTCATGGCCCCGGGCGAATACGAGTTCGGTACTGCCAAGCGCGAGATCATGCATGTGGTTTCCGGCGCTCTGAACGTCAAGCTGCCAGGCAGCGACAACTGGGAAAACTTCACCGCTGGCAGCCAGTTCAATGTGCCGGCCGACAGCAAGTTCCAGCTCAAGGTAGCGGTTGAGACCGCTTACCTGTGCGAGTACCGCGACTGATTTGTAGTCATAGGCGCTGCATTGCAGCCCATCGCAGGTGAGCCAGCGCCTACAGGGATCGCGCAATCCTGTAGGCGCTGGCTCACCTGCGATGGGACGCAAAGCGGCCGCAAAATGCGCTAACCAAGAAACGCCGCAATTCGCTCAGCCGCCGTCTGCAAATGCCCCTCATGGGTCAAGCCCGAAGCCTTCAATGGCTTCAGGTCATGGTCCGCCGCCCCCAGCCAGCACACCTCGATCGCTGGCGACAGCTCATACCCCTCGACCGCCTCGCGGTTACCCAAGGCATCGCGCTCGCCCTGAATGATCAAGGTCGGCGTGCGCAGCCCGGGCAAATGCTCGACCCGCGGCTTCTCCGGTTTGCCCACCGCATAGAACGGATAACCCAGGCACACCAATGCATCGGCCTCAAGTTCATCGGCCAGCAAACTGGCCATGCGCCCGCCCATCGACTTGCCGCCAATGGCCAGCTTGCCCGTGACCAAAGGTCGCACCTGCCGGTACACCTCGCGCCAGCATTCCAATAACACCTTCTGCGGGTTGGGCGGGCGTTTGCCGCCCGTTAGCCGCCGCTCGGCCATGTAGGGGAATTCGAAGCGCACCACCGCTACCCCTTGTGCCGCCAGCCTTTGCGCGATGTCCTGCATAAACCCGCTGTCCATCGGCGCGCCCGCGCCATGGGCCAGGATCAGACCACCCACATAGCCCTGTTCGCCGCCAATTTGCGCAGGATCGCAGCGCAAGCCTGGGACATTTGCCACTTGCGCCCATTGATCCCCGTCAATACCGGCACTTTGCCCATTAATCATGCTTGCCTCGCTGTTTAGCCTGCCTATAACCGTGGATGGGAACCCATACATGAACACAACAACCAGTACCGCCTATAACTACAAGGTGGTCCGCCAATTCGCCATTATGACGGTGGTGTGGGGAATCGTCGGGATGGGGCTCGGCGTTTTCATCGCCGCTCAACTCGCCTGGCCCGCCCTCAACTTCGACCTACCATGGACCAGCTTCGGCCGCCTGCGACCGCTGCATACCAATGCGGTGATCTTCGCCTTCGGTGGCTGCGCGCTGTTTGCCACCTCTTATTATTCGGTGCAGCGCACCTGCCAGACCACCTTGTTCGCACCAAAACTGGCGGCGTTCTCGTTCTGGGGCTGGCAGCTGGTGATTGTGCTGGCGGCCATCAGCCTGCCGTTGGGCTATACCAGCTCCAAGGAATACGCTGAGCTGGAATGGCCGATCGACATCCTGATCACCATCGTCTGGGTGGCCTATGCGATCGTGTTCTTCGGTACGCTGATCAAGCGCAATACCAAGCACATCTACGTCGGTAACTGGTTCTTCGGTGCGTTCATCCTCACCGTGGCGCTGCTGCACATCGTCAACAACCTGGAAATCCCGGTCAGCCTGACCAAGTCCTACTCGGTGTATGCCGGGGCCACGGACGCCATGGTCCAGTGGTGGTACGGCCACAACGCGGTGGGCTTCTTCCTGACCGCAGGCTTCCTGGGGATGATGTACTACTACGTGCCCAAGCAGGCCGAACGCCCGGTGTACTCCTATCGCCTGTCGATCGTCCACTTCTGGGCGCTGATCACCCTGTACATCTGGGCAGGCCCGCACCACCTGCACTACACCGCCCTGCCCGACTGGGCGCAGTCGTTGGGCATGGTCATGTCGCTGATTCTCCTGGCCCCGAGCTGGGGCGGCATGATCAACGGCATGATGACCCTGTCGGGGGCCTGGCACAAACTGCGCAGCGACCCAATCCTGCGCTTTTTGGTGGTGTCCCTGGCGTTCTACGGCATGTCGACCTTCGAAGGGCCGATGATGGCGATCAAGACGGTCAATGCCCTGTCGCACTACACCGACTGGACCATCGGCCACGTCCACGCTGGCGCCCTCGGTTGGGTTGCGATGATCTCGATCGGCGCGCTGTACCACACCATTCCCAAGATCTACGGCAAAGAGCGCATGTACAGCCTGGGCCTGATCAACGCGCACTTCTGGCTGGCGACCATCGGCACCGTGCTGTACATCGCCTCGATGTGGGTCAACGGCATCGCCCAGGGCCTGATGTGGCGCGCGGTCAACAGCGACGGCACGCTCACCTACTCGTTCGTCGAGACCCTGGTGGCCAGCCACCCAGGCTTCATCGTGCGCTTCGTCGGTGGTGCGATCTTCCTCAGCGGCATGTTCCTGATGGCCTGGAACACCTGGCGCACGGTGCGCGCACCGGCCGCCGTCGCCGCCCCTGCGAACGCCCAGCTGGCCTGAGGAGACAAGCCTGATGAAACATGAAGTCATCGAGAAAAACGTCGGCCTGCTGGCACTGTTGATGGTGTTCGCCGTCAGCATCGGCGGCCTGACCCAGATCGTCCCGCTGTTCTTCCAGGACGTCACCAACAAGCCGGTCGAAGGCATGAAGCCCTACACCGCGTTGCAGCTCGAAGGCCGCGACATCTACATCCGTGAAGGCTGCGTGGGCTGCCACTCGCAGATGATCCGCCCATTCCGTGCCGAGACCGAGCGCTACGGCCACTACTCGGTGGCCGGTGAAAGCGTCTGGGATCACCCGTTCCTGTGGGGCTCCAAGCGCACCGGCCCGGACTTGGCCCGGGTGGGTGGACGCTACTCGGACGACTGGCACCGCGCGCACTTGTACAACCCGCGCAACGTGGTGCCGGAGTCGAAGATGCCGTCCTATCCGTGGCTGGTCGCGCACCAGGTCGACAACAGCCATACCGACACCAAGATGCGTGCCCTACGCACCCTCGGCGTGCCTTACAGCGACGCCGACATCGCTGGCGCCCGGGACGCGGTCAAGGGCCACACCGAGATGGACGCGTTGGTGGCGTACCTGCAGGTGCTCGGCACCGCGATCAAGAACAAGAGGTAAGCGATGGAACTGTCAATCGACATCGGCATGATCCGCGGCCTGGGCACCCTGGTGGTGATGATCGCCTTCATCGGCCTGAGCCTGTGGGTTTTCAACCGTCGCCGCGACCGTGATTTCGCCGAAGCGCGCCTGCTGCCCTTCGACGATGACCGCCTGCCCCCCGCCGGGCAGGAACCTGCCATGAGGAGCACCCAGCAATGACCACCTTCTGGAGTACGTACATCAGCGTACTGACCCTCGGCAGCCTGATCGGCCTGACCTGGCTGCTGCTCGGCACCCGCAAGGGCCAGAGCAAGGACACCACCGACCAGACCATGGGCCACGCCTTCGATGGCATCGAGGAGTACGACAACCCGTTGCCCAAATGGTGGTTCTGGCTGTTCGTCGGCACCCTGGCCTTTGGCGTCGGCTACCTGATCCTGTATCCGGGCCTGGGCAACTGGAAAGGCGTACTGCCCGGCTATCAGGACGGCTGGACGCAAGTGAAGGAATGGCAGAAAGAAATGGACAAGGCCGACGCCCGCTTCGGCCCGATCTTCGCCAAGTTCGCCGCCATGCCGGTGGAGGAAGTGGCCAAGGATCCGCAGGCGCTGAAAATGGGCAGCCGGCTGTTCGCCTCCAACTGCTCGGTGTGCCACGGCTCGGATGCCAAAGGCGCTTACGGCTTCCCTAACCTGACCGACAAGGATTGGCGCTGGGGTGGCGAGCCGGAAACCATCAAGGCCTCGATCATGGGCGGCCGCCATGGCGTCATGCCAGCGTGGTCGGAAGTGATCGGTGAGCAGGGCGTGGCCGATGTGGCGGCGTTCGTGCTGACCCGCATGGATGGCCGCAGCCTGCCGCAAGGGGTCAAGGCCGATCCGCTCAAGGGCCAGGAGATCTTTGCCGCCAACTGCGTGGCGTGTCATGGGCCTGAAGGCAAGGGCACTCCAGCGATGGGCGCGCCTGACCTGACCCACCCACAGGCGTTCATCTATGGGTCGAGCTTTGCCCAGCTGCAACAGACCATCCGCTATGGTCGCCAGGGGCAGATGCCGGCCCAGGAAGAGATTCAGGGGCATGACAAGGTGCATCTGCTGGCCGCTTATGTGTATAGCCTGTCGCAGGAGGAGCCTGCTGAGACCGTAACCGCCAAGTAATCGCTGCAAGCCTTATCGCGGGGCAAGCCCGCTCTCACGCACAACGTGGGAGCAGGCTTGCCCCGCGATGCGTTTCCCCCCTCCCCTTGCACCCCCTTCGAACAGAACTAAGCTTGTTGCCCAAGTGACCACGCATCGTGCGCCGGTCTGCGACGTGGCGCATGGCCTGACGCTGCGCAGAACTTTGGAACGCTTTACCTACGGCTTTGGGATGATGTCTTGCGTGCCCTGGCCCTTGAAAAAAAGCTTGACCGATCGATCAGAAAAAGGTGAAAAACGGTACACATTACAAATATTTATTTGTGTACAATCATCCGAACCCGACAACCGCGGGACGGCGGTGAGAGGGCCTGGACACGGGTCGGCGCAAGGATCCTTGCGTTGCCATAACCCTAGGGGTTACCGATACTGGCGCCGATTTTTCAACCAACAAGAACTACCCAAACCGTGGAACCTTAGAATGAGCACAGCAATCAGTCCGACTGCTTATAACTATAAGGTCGTCCGCCAGTTCGCCATCATGACGGTGGTCTGGGGGATCCTTGGCATGGGCCTGGGCGTCTTCATCGCCTCGCAACTGGTATGGCCGCAGCTTAACCTGGACCTGCCATGGACGAGCTTCGGACGCCTGCGCCCACTGCACACCAACCTGGTGATCTTCGCCTTCGGAGGCTGTGCACTGTTCGCCACCTCCTACTATGTAGTGCAGCGCACCTGCCAGACCCGGCTGATCTCCGACAGCATGGCCGCTTTCACCTTCTGGGGTTGGCAGGCGGTGATCGTCGGTGCGCTGATCACCTTGCCGATGGGCTACACCACCACCAAGGAATATGCCGAGCTCGAGTGGCCGATCGCGATCCTGCTGGCCATCGTCTGGGTCACCTACGCGCTGGTGTTCTTCGGCACCATCGTCAAGCGCAAGACCAAGCACATTTATGTCGGTAACTGGTTCTATGGCGCGTTCATCGTGGTCACCGCGATGCTGCACATCGTCAACCATATCTCGCTGCCGGTCAGCCTGTTCAAGTCGTATTCGGCCTATGCCGGCGCAACCGACGCGATGATCCAGTGGTGGTACGGGCACAACGCCGTGGGCTTCTTCCTGACCACCGGCTTCCTGGGCATGATGTACTACTTCGTACCCAAGCAGGCCGAGCGGCCGATCTACTCCTATCGCCTGTCGATCGTCCACTTCTGGGCACTGATCACCCTGTACATCTGGGCCGGCCCGCACCACCTGCACTACACCGCCCTGCCTGACTGGGCGCAGTCGCTGGGCATGGTCATGTCGATCATCCTCCTGGCGCCCAGCTGGGGCGGCATGATCAACGGCATGATGACCCTGTCGGGAGCCTGGCACAAACTGCGCACCGACCCGATCCTGCGCTTTTTGGTGGTGTCCCTGGCGTTCTACGGCATGTCGACCTTCGAAGGGCCGATGATGGCGATCAAGACGGTAAACTCGCTGTCGCACTACACCGATTGGACCATCGGCCACGTCCACGCTGGCGCCCTCGGTTGGGTTGCGATGATCTCGATTGGCGCTGTGTATCACATGATTCCCAAGCTCTACGGCCGGGCGCAGATGCACAGCGTCGGGCTGATCAACGCGCACTTCTGGCTGGCGACCATCGGCACTGTGCTGTACATCGCCTCGATGTGGGTCAACGGCATCACCCAAGGCCTGATGTGGCGCGCGATCAACGATGACGGCACGCTCACCTACTCGTTCGTCGAGGCGCTGCAGGCCAGCCATCCGGGCTATATCGTTCGCGCCCTGGGCGGTGCGTTCTTCGCCTCGGGGATGTTGCTGATGGCCTACAACGTGTTGCGCACGGTACGTGCCGCTGATGCCACGCAAGCGGAAGAAGCCGCCAAGATCGTCGTCGTGGGAGCCCACTGATGAAGCATGAAGCAGTCGAGAAGAATATCGGCCTGTTGGCCTTCTTCATGGTCATTGCCGTGAGCATTGGCGGCCTGACCCAGATCGTCCCGCTGTTTTTCCAGGACGTCACCAACAAGCCGGTCGAAGGCATGAAGCCGCGCACTGCGCTGGAACTGGAAGGGCGCGATATCTATATCCGCGAAGGTTGCGTGGGTTGTCACTCGCAGATGATTCGCCCGTTCCGCGCCGAAACCGAGCGTTATGGCCACTATTCGGTGGCCGGTGAAAGCGTCTGGGATCATCCGTTCCTGTGGGGTTCCAAGCGTACCGGTCCGGACTTGGCCCGGGTGGGTGGGCGCTACTCCGATGACTGGCACCGCGCGCATCTGTACAACCCGCGCAACGTGGTGCCGGAATCGAAGATGCCGTCCTACCCGTGGCTGGTCGAGCACAAGCTCGATGGCAAGGACACCGCGAAGAAGCTCGAAGTACTGCGCACCCTGGGCGTGCCGTACACCGACGCCGACATTGCCGGCGCCGCCGACGCGGTCAAGGGCAAGACCGAGATGGACGCCCTGGTGGCGTACCTGCAAGGCCTTGGCACCATCATCAAGAGCAAACGGTGACGCTGATGGATATCGGAATGATCCGCGGCCTGGGCACCGTTGTGGTGATGGTGGCCTTTGTCGGCCTGGCCCTGTGGGTGTTCAACCCACGGCGCAAGAAGGAATTCGACGAAGCCACCCAACTGCCCTTCGCCGACGATCCCGAGGCCAGCCGGCACGTCGAGCAAGCGCACGCTAAAGCGCAAGAGAAAGCTTCTGGGAGCAAACAAGAATGACAACCTTCTGGAGTCTGTACGTCACAGTCCTGACGTTGGGCACTATCTTCGCCCTGACCTGGCTGTTGCTGTCGACCCGCAAGGGCCAGCGCGAAGAGGTCACCGACGAGACCGTCGGGCATGCCTTCGACGGGATCGAGGAATACGACAACCCGCTGCCCAAGTGGTGGTTCTGGCTGTTCGTCGGCACCATCATCTTCGCCCTCGGCTACCTGGTGCTGTACCCCGGCCTGGGCAACTGGAAAGGCGTGCTGCCAGGCTACAGCTACCTGGATACCGACAAGCAGACCGAATTCGCCAACGGCGAGCCAGGCTGGACCGGCGTGCATGAGTGGGAAAAAGAAATGGCCAAGGCCGATGCCCGCTTCGGGCCGATCTTCGCCAAATTCGCCGCCATGCCGATCGAAGAGGTGGCCAAGGACCCTCAAGCGCTGAAAATGGGCGGACGGCTGTTCGCCTCCAACTGCTCGGTGTGCCACGGCTCCGACGCCAAGGGCTCGTATGGCTTCCCCAACCTGACCGACAAGGATTGGCGCTGGGGTGGCGAGCCGGAGACCATCAAGACCACCATCATGAATGGTCGTCACGGGGTGATGCCGGCCTGGGCCGAGGTCATTGGCGAGCAAGGCGTGGCCGATGTCGCCGCCTACGTACTGACCAATCTGGACGGGCGCAAGCTGCCGGAAGGGATCAAGGCCGATGCTGCCAATGGCCAGAAGATCTTCGCCGCCAACTGCGTCGCCTGCCACGGACCTGAAGCCAAGGGTACGCCGGCCATGGGTGCGCCTGACCTGACCCATCCGCAGGCGTTCATCTACGGCTCAAGCTTCGCCCAGTTGCAGCAGACCATCCGCTATGGCCGCCAAGGCCAAATGCCGGCCCAAGCCGAGCTGCAGGGCAATGACAAGGTGCACCTGCTGGCGGCCTACGTCTACAGCCTGTCGCACCAGGAGCAAACCACCGAGCAAGCCGAGTGATCTTGCGCAACGGCCCTGCCGCTTCCAACCGGAAGGGCCGTTGCGGATTCGACCGAGCCCGGCACTCGCCCAGCTACAGGAACAGCTTCCGGCTTCTGCCCCGCCACTCGCCTCTCAACACTCCCTCCAGCCAGGCGTATCGCCTGACTTACCAAGAGGGAGCTTGCATGACTACATCTGATCTGGATCGACGCTTCGAAACCGTTCTGCCGCCCAAGCGGCCCGGCCCCGCTGGCAAGCGCGCTACACCGCGCGCGTTCGTCTTCGCCTCCGATCCTCAGTACCCCTGGACCCCAGCTTCGGATTTGAACCTGGAGCAAAGCGCTGCCGACCGGGACCAGGAATCGGCGCAGCTGATCAACCAGCAGTACGCCAATATTGCCGACTACCGCGCGCACATGGGTGGCACGGCAATACCGGTGATGATCAACGGCGACATGACGGCCTATGGGCACGCCTGGCAGCGCAGGGTGCTGTATCCGATACTTGAGCGGCACTTGCAGGACAATTACTACTTCGGCCTGGGCAACCACGATTACGAGAACAACACGACCTTCAACAACGGTGCCGCCCGTGACAGCATCCTGGACCTGATCGACCACCACCGTGAGCGGGTCGACACCATGGACATCAGCGCCATTACAGATCGTCGGCAGACCCATTACAGCGGCAGCCTGGCCTACAGCATGAATTTCGGCAGGGTGCGCCTGATCCAGCTCAATAACGAACCCACCTATGAGCTGGGCTTCCAAAGCGGTTGGGCCTGGCCGCTCGAGCATCGCCATCGCTTCGATATCAGTGGCTCTTTGCAGTGGCTCGAAGGCCAATTACAGGAAGCCTACGACAGTGGGCAGATCATCCTGCTGAACCTGCATAAGCCCAATGACTGGCATGGAAGCTGGCAAGAGCGGGCGAATTTTCGCAACCTGATCAATCACTTTCGCGTCGACGCGGTATTCGCAGGGCATGTGCATCGCGAGCCAGGGCGCTGGTACCGCGACTTGAACTCGTTCGGCAACGCCATTCCCGTTTACCTAAGCGGCTCGGCCTCGCAGAGCACCTACCTGATCGCAGAACTGAACGACAGCGCCGACAGCCTGAGCGTACGCCTGGTGCGGGGCAACGACTGGCGCTCAGCCGAGGAGATCGACCAGTTGCAACCGTATAAGCCATGAAGGCAGCAACTAAACGCAATGTTCATGTGGACTGTCAATTGATCCACATCAAATGAACATCGCATACACCAACCCAACGCTTTACCCAATGCGACCAAAAGTCGCAGGGTGAACCTAGGCGCCACGACGGGCGTATCATGCTCGCAGGCGCCTACTACACCTGACCGCGGCCGGCATGCACTGGCCGCGGCATTTACCACTGCCGTGGGACTTGATGATGAGCAAGCAAATTCCGGTACATGATGTCACCCCGCCTGCCAAACAAGGAAAGGACTCTGTCGACCTCTACGCTGCCCGTGAAAAAATCTACACCCGTGCCTTCACCGGGGTGTTCCGCCGCCTGCGCATGGTCGGCGGCGCTGTCCTGTTCCTGCTCTACTTCGGCACCGTGTGGCTGAACTGGGGCGGTCACCAGGCGGTCTGGTGGAACCTGCCTGAGCGCAAGTTCTACATCTTTGGCGCGACCATCTGGCCGCAAGACTTCATCCTGCTCTCCGGGATCCTCATCGTCGCCGCCTTCGGCCTGTTCTTCATCACCGTGTTCGCCGGCCGCGTCTGGTGCGGTTACACCTGCCCGCAGAGCGTCTGGACCTGGATCTTCATGTGGTGCGAAAAGGTCACCGAAGGCGACCGCAACCAACGCATGAAACTCGACCGCGCACCGATGAGCGCCAACAAGCTGCTGCGCAAGACGGCCAAGCACAGCATGTGGCTGCTGATCGGTTTCGTCACCGGGGTGACGTTCGTCGGCTACTTCTCGCCCATCCGCGAACTGGTGACCGAGTTTTTCACCGGCCAAGCTGACGGCTGGGCCTACTTCTGGGTCGGTTTCTTCACCCTGGCCACCTATGGCAATGCCGGCTGGTTGCGCGAGCAAGTGTGCGTGTACATGTGCCCGTATGCGCGTTTCCAGAGCGTGATGTTCGACAAGGACACGCTGATCGTCTCCTACGACCCGCGCCGCGGCGAAACCCGTGGCCCACGCAAGAAAGACCTCGACTACAAGGCCAAGGGCCTGGGCGACTGTATCGACTGCACCATGTGCGTGCAGGTCTGCCCGACTGGCATCGACATCCGAGACGGCCTGCAGATCGAGTGCATCGGCTGCGCGGCGTGCATCGACGCCTGTGACAGCATCATGGACAAGATGAACTACCCCCGGGGCCTGATCAGCTATACCACCGAACACAACCTGTCGGGCCAGAAGACCCACCTGGCCCGCCCGCGCCTGATCGGCTATGCGCTGGTGTTGCTGGTGATGATCGGCGTCCTGGCCACAGCCTTCGCCACCCGCTCGCTGGTCGGTTTCGATGTCAGCAAGGACCGCGTGCTGTACCGCGAGAACGCCCAGGGACGGATCGAAAACGTCTACAGCCTCAAGGTGATGAACAAGGATCAGCGCGACCACGTCTACGTGCTCGACGCCACTGGCCTGCCGGACCTGAAGCTTGAAGGCCACCGCGAGATTCGCGTTGCCGCCGGTGATATCGTCAGCCTGCCGGTGCAGTTGTCGGTTGCCCCCGAGCAGTTGCCCTCGACCACCAACGAAGTCATGTTCATCCTCAGGGACGCCGACGACAACGGCACCCAGGTTGAAGCCAAGAGCCGTTTCATCGGCCCGCAAATACGCTAAGGAATCGCTGCATGCCTGCCACCGCCACCAGCCCCTGGTACAAGCACCTCTGGCCCTGGATCATCATCGCTATCCTGACCACCTCGGTGTGCCTGAGCCTGACCATGGTCAGCATTGCCGTGCGCAACCCGGACAACTTGGTCAACGACAACTACTACGAAGCCGGCAAAGGCATCAACCGCTCACTGGACCGCGAGCTGCTGGCGCAGACCCTCAACCTCAAGGCGCGGGTGTACCTGGACGAGCTGACCGGCGAAGTCGAGCTGCGCCTGACCGGTAACAGCGATCCGCAGACGCTGGAATTGAACCTGATCTCGCCGACCCAGCCGGACAAAGACCGCAAGGTAACGCTGGCCCGCAGTGAGCCCGGGCGTTATGTCGGCCAACTGGATGACAAGGTCGAGGGGCGGCGCTTCGTCGAACTGCTGGGCAGCCAGGATGGTCATGTCTGGCGCTTGTTCGAGGAGGAAAAGGTCGAGCATGGGCTGACCCTGGAGCTGGGTGACGAGGCCCTGCAAGGGGCTGAGCGTCAGCAGTGAGTAATGCCATGAGTTTGGCTTGCGTATATCACCGCGTGGGCACGGGACACGTGGGAGCGGGCTGCATGCGCGTCCTCCAAAGCAAATTGTGCAAGGCAGTAGACCTGTGACCCAGCCCACCCCCTGCTACCACTGCGCCCTGCCCGTCCCTGCCGGCAGTCGCTTTAGCGCCGTGGTCCTTGGTGAACCCCGCGCATTCTGCTGCCCCGGTTGCCAGGCGGTGGCCGAATCCATCGTTGCCGGTGGCCTTGAGCACTATTACCAACACCGCAGCCAGACCAGCGCCAATCCCGAAGCCCTGCCGCAACAGTTGCAGGATGAACTGGCGCTGTACGATCGCAGCGATGTACAGCAGACCTTCGTGCACCATGCCGATGACCTCGCCGAAGCGACGCTGATGGTCGAAGGCATCAGCTGCGCCGCCTGTGGCTGGCTGATCGAAAAGCACCTGCGCAACCTGGACGGGGTCGCCGATGCGCGACTCAACCTGTCCAACCATCGTTTGCTGATCAGCTGGGACGACCGCCAACTGCCCCTGTCCAAGCTGATGGCCGAGCTGCGCCACATCGGCTATGCCGCCCACCCGTACCAGCCCGACCAGGCCGCCGAGCAACTGGCCCGGGAAAACCGCAGCGCCCTGCGCCGCCTGGGCGTGGCTGGCCTGCTGTGGTTCCAGGCGATGATGGCGACCATGGCTACCTGGCCCGAATTCAACATCGACCTGAGCGCTGAACTGCATACCATCCTGCGCTGGGTCGCGCTGTTTCTCACCACGCCGATCGTCTTCTACAGCTGCGCACCGTTCTTCAAGGGCGCTGCTCGCGACCTGCGCACCCGCCACCTGACCATGGACGTTTCGGTCTCACTGGCCATCGCCCTGGCGTACTGCGCCGGGATCTGGACGGCAATCACCGGCAGTGGTGAGCTGTACTTCGACACCGTCGGCATGTTCGCGCTGTTCCTGCTCACTGGCCGCTACCTGGAGCGCCGCGCCCGCGAACGCACCGCCGCCGCCACCGCGCAACTGGTCAACCTGCTGCCCAGCTCCTGCCTGCGGCTGGACCGCGACGGGCGTAGCGAGCGCATCCTGCTGGCCGAGCTGCAACGGGGCGATCAGGTACAAGTGCTGCCCGGCGCGGTGATTCCCGCCGATGGGCGGATCATCGAAGGCCGCTCGAGCATCGACGAGTCGCTGCTGACCGGCGAGTACCTGCCGCTGGCGCGGCGCGCTGGCGACCGGGTGACGGGGGGCACGCTCAATGTCGAAAGCACCCTCACCGTCGAGGTCGAGGCGCTTGGCCAGGAAACACGCCTGTCGGCGATTGTCCGCCTGCTGGAGCGCGCCCAGTCAGAGAAACCGCGCCTGGCGCAGATCGCCGACCGCGCCTCGCAGTGGTTCTTGCTGTTCACCTTGGTCGCCGCAGCCGCTATCGGCCTGCTCTGGTGGCAACTGGACGCGTCGCGGGCGTTCTGGATCGTCCTGGCCATGTTGGTCGCGACCTGCCCCTGCGCGCTGTCGCTGGCCACTCCCACTGCACTGACCGCCGCAACCGGCACCCTGCACAAGCTCGGTCTGCTGGTCACCCGCGGCCATGTGCTGGAAGGGCTGAACCAGATCGACACGGTGATCTTCGACAAGACCGGTACCCTCACCGAAGGCCGCCTGGCGCTGCGCAGCATTCGCCCGCTGGGCGCGCTCGCTGCCGACCGCTGCCTGGCGCTTGCCGCTGCCCTGGAAAACCGCTCCGAACACCCCATCGCCCGCGCCTTCGGCCGCGCTGCGCAGCCTGCCGAGCAGGTACAGAACGTGCCAGGTTTGGGCCTTGAGGGCGCCGTCGACGGCCAGCGCCTGCGCATTGGCCAGGCCAGCTTCGTCTGCGCCCTGAGCGGCGCTGAAATACCTGTCGTACCCGAGCCGCGTGGCCAGTGGCTGCTGCTCGGCGACCGCCAAGGCCCACTGGCCTGGTTCGGCCTGGACGATCGCCTGCGCGAGGATGCCAAGGATCTGCTCGAGGCCTGCAAGGCGCGCGGCTGGCAGACACTGCTGCTGTCAGGCGACAGCTCGCCGATGGTCGCCGAAGTGGCCACCCAACTGGGCATCGACCAGGCCATTGGCGGCCTGCGCCCGGACGACAAACTGGCACGCCTGCGCGCGCTGCAGGCCGAAGGGCGCAAGGTGCTGATGCTCGGCGACGGGATCAATGACGTGCCGGTGCTGGCCGCAGCCGACATCAGCATCGCCATGGGCTCGGCCACTGACCTGGCTAAGACCTGCGCCGATGCAGTGCTGCTGTCCAATCGCCTGCAAGCGTTGGCGCAAGCCTTCGACCTGGCCCGCCGGACCCGGCGTAATATCCTCGAGAACCTGCTGTGGGCGACGCTGTATAATGGCCTGATGTTGCCGTTTGCCGCCCTGGGCTGGATCACCCCGGTCTGGGCCGCCATCGGTATGTCGCTCAGTTCGTTGATCGTGGTGCTCAATGCCCTGCGCCTGACCCAACTGAAAGACGACGCCTTATCGCCGGGCAAGCCCGCTGCCACGCTGCAATCGCTGGCCTGAACCGCCCCGCGATGACAGTTACTGAAGGATGACCGTATGCCTGCCCTCTACATCATGATCCCCGCAGCCCTGCTGATCGTTGGTGTGGCCGTGTACATCTTCTTCTGGGCGGTGGACAGCGGCCAGTACGACGACCTCGACAGCCCCGCGCACAGCATCCTGTTCGACGACCAGGACCCACAGCACCAGGCCGCGGTCAAAGCCGATGGCGACAAGCCCAAAGACGAGGACCAAACCCCTCGTGGCTGACCTGCTGCCCCTGCTTGGCTCAGCCCTGGTACTCGGCCTGCTCGGTGGCGGCCACTGCCTGGGCATGTGCGGCGGCCTGATGGGCGCCTTGACGCTGGCCATCCCCCCAGAGCAACGCGGGCGGCGCCTGCGCCTGCTGCTGGCCTACAACCTCGGGCGGATCCTTAGCTACACCTGCGCAGGCCTGCTGCTCGGCCTGGCCGGTTGGGCCGTGGCCAGCAGCCCGGCGGCCCAGGGGCTGCGGGTGGTGGCGGCGTTGCTGTTGATCGCCATGGGCCTGTACCTGGCCGGTTGGTGGAGCGGGCTGACCCGCATCGAAGCACTCGGGCGCGGGCTGTGGCGGCATATTCAGCCGCTGGCCACGCGATTGTTGCCGGTATCGAGCTTGCCCCGAGCGCTGCTGCTCGGCGCACTGTGGGGCTGGCTACCCTGTGGACTGGTGTACAGCACCCTGCTGTGGGCGGCGAGTCAAGGCAATGCCGGCTACAGCGCGGCGCTGATGCTGGCGTTTGGCCTGGGCACCTGGCCGGTGTTGCTGGCCACAGGGCTCGCCGCAGAGCGGGTCAATGCCCTGCTACGCCGACGCAGCGTACGCATGGCCGGCGGCTTGCTGGTGATCATGTTTGGTTTGTGGACACTGCCAGGGCCGCACCAGCACTGGCTCATGGGCCACTGAGCAAGCCAGGCGGCTGCACAGCGCCCATGCCCCAACGCCCGTTGATACAAATCAACATGAATTGTTACCGCCCCCCCTAGACTCCGGACACTGCTGCTCCTATACCGGGGACTACCCTCATGCTCGACGACCTGCGTTGGGATGCCGACCTGATCCGCCGCTACGACCTGGCCGGCCCTCGCTACACCTCTTACCCAACCGCGGTGCAACTGCACAGCGAGGTGGGCTCGTTCGACCTGCTCCACGCCCTGCGCGAGAGCCGGCGGGCGGTGCGGCCGTTGTCGCTGTACGTGCACGTGCCGTTCTGCGCCAACATCTGCTACTACTGCGCCTGCAACAAGGTGATCACCAAGGACCGTGCGCGGGCCCTGCCCTACCTGCAACGCCTGGAACAAGAGATCCAACTGATCGCCTGCCACCTGGACCCCAGGCAAAAGGTTGAGCAACTGCACTTTGGCGGCGGCACGCCAACCTTCCTCAGTCACGTCGAGCTGCGCCAGCTGATGGCCAGCCTGCGCCAGCACTTCCACCTGCTCGACGACGACTCTGGCGACTACGGCATCGAGATCGACCCGCGTGAAGCCGACTGGTCGACCATGGGCCTGCTGCGCGAACTGGGCTTCAATCGGGTCAGCCTCGGCGTGCAGGATCTCGATCCGGTCGTGCAGCGTGCGGTCAACCGCCTGCAGAGCCTGGAGCAGACCCGCACGCTGATCGAGGCGGCGCGCACCTTGCAGTTCCGCTCGGTCAACCTCGACCTGATCTACGGCCTGCCCAAGCAGACCCCGGAAGGCTTTGCCCGCACCGTCGAAGAGGTGATCCGCCTGCAGCCAGATCGGCTGTCGGTGTTCAACTACGCGCACCTGCCTGAACGCTTCATGCCCCAGCGGCGCATCGACAGCAACGATTTGCCGGCCCCGGCAGCGAAGCTTGAGATGCTCCACGCCACCATCGAGCAACTGACTAACGCGGGTTATCGCTACATCGGCATGGACCACTTCGCCCTGCCCGACGACGAGTTGGCCATCGCCCAGGAAGAAGGCACCCTGCAACGCAACTTCCAGGGCTACACCACCCATGGTCACTGCGATCTGATCGGCCTGGGGGTTTCGGCGATCAGCCAGATCGGCGATTTGTACTGCCAGAACAGCAGCGACCTGAACACCTACAAAGAGACCCTGTCCAGCGCGCAACTGGCGACCCAGCGCGGGCTGCTGTGCAACCAGGACGATCGTATTCGGCGGGCGGTGATCCAGCAGTTGATCTGCCACTTCGAGCTGGAGTTCGAGCAGATCGAGCGCCAGTTCACGCTGGATTTTCGCGGCTATTTCAATGCGCTGTGGCCTGAACTGCAGGCCATGCACCGCGACGGTTTGATCAGCCTGGACAGCAAGCGCATCAAAGTCCTGCCGGCTGGGCGGCTGCTGGTACGCTCGGTGTGCATGGTGTTCGATGCCTACCTGGGGCTGCACAATCGTCAGCGCTTTTCGCGGGTGATCTGACGTACAGCGAGACGATCAACCGCATGGACATCCTCGCGTGGCGAGCACACTATTGGCCAGTGACAGGCCGCGGCCAACCAGAATCGCAGCCCGGTCAGCGCGCACCAAAATAGCGCAAGCTGGCCTACAGCCTATGCCGTCGGTTATCCTTACGGCTTATGTGTGCTTTCCCACAAGGATCGAAGAAATGTCCGAGCCAGTTAAACTGCGCCCACACAACCAGGCCCACTGCAAGGATTGCAGCCTGGCCCCCCTGTGCCTGCCCCTGTCCCTTAACCTTGAAGACATGGATGCACTGGATGAAATCGTCAAGCGCGGCCGCCCGCTGAAGAAGGGCGAGTTCCTGTTCCGCCAGGGTGACAATTTCGGCTCGGTCTATGCGGTACGCTCCGGCGCCCTGAAGACGTTCAGCCTGAGCGACAGCGGCGAAGAGCAGATCACCGGCTTCCATCTGCCCAGCGAGCTGGTCGGCCTGTCCGGCATGGACACCGAAGCCTATCCGGTCTCGGCCCAGGCCCAGGAGACCACTTCGGTCTGCGAGATCCCCTTCGAGCGCCTCGATGAGCTGTCGGTGCAACTGCCGCAGTTGCGTCGCCAGCTGATGCGGGTGATGAGCCGGGAAATCCGCGACGACCAGCAAATGATGCTGCTGTTGTCGAAAAAAACCGCCGACGAGCGCATCGCCACCTTCCTGGTCAACCTGTCGGCGCGCTTCCGCGCCCGCGGTTATTCGGCCAACCAGTTCCGCCTGAGCATGTCGCGCAACGAGATTGGCAATTACCTAGGCCTGGCGGTAGAAACCGTTTCGCGAGTGTTCACCCGCTTCCAGCAAAACGGTCTGATCACTGCCGAAGGCAAGGAAGTGCATATCCTCGACCCGATCCAGCTGTGTGCATTGGCGGGCGGTGCAATCGAAGTCTGAAGCTAACGGTTCGGGGTATACTTGCTGCTTGGTTTTTCAGGATACCCCTTCCATGCACAGCGACACCTTCGACCTCAAAGCCCTGATCCGCCCGGTAGTGGACTTTCCCAAACCGGGGGTGATCTTCCGCGATATCACGCCGTTGTTCCAGTCGCCGCGCGGCTTGCGCTATGTGGCCGACCAGTTCATCGAGCGTTATGTCGAGGCCGAATTCAGCCATATCGGCGCCATGGATGCGCGCGGCTTTCTGATTGGCTCGATCATCGCCCACCAACTGAACAAGCCGCTGATCCTGTTCCGCAAGCAAGGCAAGCTGCCGGCTGACGTGCTCTCTGAGGGCTACCAGACCGAATATGGAGAGGCCTTCCTGGAAGTGCATGCCGACAGCCTGTGCGAAGGCGATTCGGTGCTGATCTTCGATGACTTGATCGCCACCGGCGGCACCTTGCTGGCAGCTGCCAATCTGGTGCGTCGCACGGGTGCTGAAGTGTTCGAGGCGGCGGCGATCATCGATCTGCCGGAGCTGGAAGGTTCGCGTCGGCTGCAGGCGGCGGGTGTGCCGACGTTCTGCCTGACTGAGTTTTCGCTGAGCGAATACTGAGTGCGTTCAGTTGATTGATGGGCCAGCCTGGCTGGCCTGATCGCGGGGCAAGCCCGCTCCCACGATAGCGCTGCCACAATAGTGCTGCCAAGTGGCGCTATTACAGGTTGGCGCTAGACACAGATTGGCGTGGGAGCGGGCTTGCCCCGCGATGAGGCCCTATCAAACGCCAGAGATCAGCGCCCGCCCGGCGAAACGATGATCTTCACATTCTCCTCCTTGTTGTTGACCAACTCCTCGAACCCCAGCTCGACAATCTGCTCCAGGCCAATGCGCCCCGTCACCAGCGGGCGGATATCCAGACGCCCATCGGCAATGAAGGCAATCACATCGGCAAATTCGCCGTTGTAGGCCAACGCCCCAAGCACCTGTTTCTCGGTCGAGACCAGATCGAAGAAGTTGAACGCACTGGGCTCCTCGAAGATCCCCACCAGCACGCACTTGCCCGCTTTGCGAATGGCATCGATGGCAAGCTTGGCGGTGTGCTTGTTGCCGATACACTCAAAACTCACATCCGCGCCCAGCCCCGCCGTTAGGCCGCGGATCTCGGCCAGGGCATCGCATTGGCTGGGGTCGAGCACGGCACTGGCGCCCACTTGCAGGGCCTTGGCCTTACGTGCCGAGGACATTTCCAGGGCGATCACCTGCGCCGCGCCCGCCGCCTTGGCACACATGATGGTACACAGGCCGATGGTGCCCGCACCGACCACCACCACGTTCTGCCCCAGCAGGCTGCCGGCCTTCTTCACTGCATGCATGCCCACCGCCAGTGGCTCGATCAACGCCCCCGCCTCACGCGGGAAACCTTCTGGCAAGCGGTACAGCAGGTTGGCCGGTACATTCACTCGCTCGGCAAAGGCGCCGTTGTTCATCAGCCCGGTAAAAGCCAGCTTTTCGCAGATGTTGTACAAGCCATGGGTGCAGTAATAGCAGCTGCCGCAATGCTGGCAGGCATCGGCCGCCACTGCATCGCCGACGGCGTAGCCGCTGACACCCTCGCCGAGCTTGGCGATCTCGCCGCAGAACTCATGACCCAGGATGCATTGCCCCTGGATCCCGGTCAGCGGATGCGGCGCCTCGACCGGTATGAACACCGGGCCTGCGACGTATTCGTGCAGGTCCGAGCCGCAGATCCCGCACCAATCCACCTTGATCTGCACCCAGCCAGGCGGCGGATCGTCCGGCAGCGGTACCTGTTCGACGCGAATATCGTGGCGGCCATGCCAGACGGCGGCGCGCATATGGGTGTGGCTCAGGTCGTTCATTATTGTTGTCTCCAGGCTCACGTAAGTGACTCAGTGTTTGCGCAGGAACGCCTGCAAGGCTTGGTTGACCTGCTCGGCAGCCTCCATCTGGACCATGTGCCCAACCCCCTCGATCAGCAGCACTTCGGCTTCCACGCCTTGGCTGTGGCTGGCGGGGATGATCGCGTCCTGGCTGCCCCAAACCACCAGGGCCGGATGTTGACCAAGCACCCCGCGCAAGTCGTGACGCTGGCGATCGCCCTCGGCGATGCTCGCCGCCAGTTGCCTCAGGGCGCTGTCGACGCCTTCCAGGCGCTTGAACTTGAGCATGTCCTCGAGCATCTGCCGGGTTACCAGGCCCTGATCGGCAAACAGCGTGCTCATGTGTGGCTTGAGCGCATTGCGATTGCCCGCCTCGACGAAGCCCTGCAGGTACTGGCCATTGATCTGCGCGCCTAAGCCGGCGCTGGCAATCAGGCTCAGGCTGGCCACCCGCTGGGGTGCCAGGCGCGCCAGGTTGAGGCTGACCGCGCCGCCCATCGAGTGCCCTGCCAGGTGGGCGCGGGGAATGTCGAGGTGATCGAGCAGCGCCAGCAGCGCGTCACTCAATTCATCCAGATCGCCCCGTTGCAGAGCCTTGGCCGACTCACCATGACCGGGCAGATCGAGCGCGATGACCCGACGCTCGGCCGCCAGCGCCGGATGATTGAACAGCCAATTGTTCAGGTCGCCAGCAAAGCCATGCACCAGCACCAGCGGCGTGCCGCCCTCGCCCAGCTCGAACCAGCGCAACAGCCGGCCGCCGACCTCAGCCTTCTGCGGCGTCGGCCCCTGGGCTTGATCGGCGCCGCCGTCGGCCACGAACTCGGCCTGAAAGCGCTGTACCACCGCATCGATCTCAGCCTCCTGCGCCTCGCCCTCGACCACCACTGCCAGCAGCGCACCGACCGGCAAGGTCTCGTCAGGCTTGGCCACCTGCCGGCGCAGCACGCCACCGAACGGCGCCTCGACGCTGCTGCTGATCTTGTCGGTCTCGACATCCAGCACTTCATCGCCTTTGTTGATCTGCTCGCCTTCCTGCTTGAGCCAGGCGTCGACCCGGCCCTCGGTCATCGACAGGCCCCATTTGGGCATGGTCAGGGTATGGATCTGGCTCATGCGGCGCTCCTTGCAGCTTCGATGACCTTGCGCACGGCAGCCTCGATCTTCGCCGCAGTGGGGATGTACAGGTCTTCCAGGGCATCGGAGAACGGCACCGGGGTGTGCGGCGCGGTGACCATCTCGATCGGCCCCTTGAGCGATGAGAAGGCTTTCTGTGCCACCAGCGCGCTGATGTCGGTGGCCATCGAGCAGCGTGGATTGGCCTCGTCGATCACTACCAGCCGACCGGTTTTTTCCACACTTCCCAGGATGCTGTCTTCATCCAACGGGCTGGTGGTGCGCAAGTCCAGCACTTCGCAGTCGATGCCCTGGCGCGCGAGATTGTTGGCCGCCTCCATGGCCAGGTGGACCATGCGCCCATAGGTCACCAGGGTCACGTCGTCGCCGTCGCGCAGGTAGTTGGCTTCTCCGAAGGGCACGGTGTAGAGCTCCTCGGGGACCTCGCCTTGCATGCTGTAGAGCAGTTTGTGCTCGCAGAAGATGACCGGGTCGTTGTCGCGAATCGCCTGGATCAGCAAGCCCTTGGCGTCATACGGCGAAGAGGGGCAGACCACTTTCAGGCCGGGGATGTGGGTCCACAGCGAGGTGAGCATCTGCGAATGCTGGGCGGCGGCGCGCAGGCCGGCGCCGACCATGGTGCGCATCACCAGCGGGGTCACCGCCTTGCCGCCGAACATGTAGCGGAACTTGGCCGCCTGGTTGAGGATCTGGTCCAGGCAGCAACCCGCGAAGTCGACGAACATCAGTTCGCACACCGGACGCAGGCCCTGGGTGGCCGCGCCCACTGCAGCCCCGACGTAGCCGATCTCCGACAAAGGTGCATCCAGCACCCGACCGGGGAACTGGTGGTAAAGACCTTTGGTCACCCCCAACACACCGCCCCAGGCATCGTCCTCGCCAGGCGCACCGGCCCCGCCAGCCACATCCTCACCAATGATGAACACGCTCGTGTCGCGGCGCATTTCCTGGGCCAGGGCCTCGTTGATGGCCTGCTGGTAGCTGATCTTTCTTGCCATGATGATTCTCCTGTCGTTGTTGTTGTGCCGGAGTCAGGGATAGGCGACGTAGACGTCGGTGAGCAGGTCGGCCGGTTGCGGCTTGGGGTCGGCTTTGGCGCGGCGCACGGCGTCCTCGATCAGGTCTTCGACCTGGGCATCGATGGCATCGAGTTGCTCGGCGCTGAGCACGCCGCTACGGGTGGTCTTGTTACGGAACTGCAGCAGGCAGTCGCGGGTTTCGCGCAGGTTCTTCACTTCATCCGGGGCGCGGTAGGTTTGTGCATCGCCCTCGAAGTGGCCGTAATAGCGGGTCAGCTTGACCTCGATCAGCGACGGGCCTTGGCCGGCACGGGCGCGCTCGATGGCAGCGCCAGCGGCTTCGTGCACGGCGAAGAAGTCGAAGCCATCGATGGTGACCCCGGGCATGCCAAAGCCTGCCGCGCGGTCGGCGATATGGTCACAGGCCACCGACCAGTTCGACGCGGTAGCCTCGGCGTAGCCGTTGTTCTCGGCCACGAAGATGCACGGCAGGTTCATGATCGAGGCCATGTTCATCGCCTCGAACACCGCGCCCTCGTTGGAGCCGCCATCGCCGAAGAAGGCCACCGAAACGTCATCGCGGCCCTTGAGCTTGGCCGCCAGGGCTGCGCCCGCGACCAGCGGCGCACCGGCCCCGACGATGCCATTGGCGCCGAGCATGCCCTTCTCCAGGTCAGCGATGTGCATCGAGCCGCCCTTGCCGCCGCACACGCCGGTCTTCTTGCCGTAGATTTCGGCCATCATCCCGTACACATCGACGCCCTTGGCGATGCAATGGCCGTGGCCACGGTGGTTGGAGGCAATACAGTCGGAATCGCGCAGGTGCGCCATGACGCCGGCCGCCGACGCTTCTTCGCCGGCGTACAGATGAACGAAACCGGGGATTTCGCCGGTGGCGAACTCCACATGCAGACGCTCTTCGAAGGCACGGATCGTGCGCATCACTTGATAGGCGTGGAGCAATTGCTCGGAACTGAGGTGAGTGGACATCTTGTTGTTCTCCAGGGTTGTCTCAACACAGGTTTGCAGGGAGCTGCCGGTGACCGCGCGGTACCGCCAGCAGGTGATGACGGGCGGCATGCGCCAGCACGGCCTCGACGTCGATGGTCAGCGGGCCTCGATGGTCGAGGGTGATGGTGGGGGTGTCGTGTTCGGCGAACTCGATCTCGCGTTCGCCATCCAGGGCCAGGGTGCCGATGGATAGGCTCAATGAGTAGGCGACGCCGGGCGTGAGTGCGCCGCTGGCGGTGATCCCGCAGCCTTGCAGCAGGCCGGGGGCCAGCGGCGCCAACAGGGCCTGCTCAGCGCCGGGATGCAGGCGCACCCAGGCGCCTTCCGCGGCCTGGCGCGACACCGGGCACCACAGCCCGCAGAGCGCCGACAGGCCAATCGCGTGGGGTTCGGCGAAGCAGGCGAACACTTCTGCCAAGTCTTCGCTGCGGCTCAATGCGCGCGCGCCGACGAAACGCTGTGGGGAGACGGCCACTTCGACCAAGGCCCATTCGCACAGGCCTTGCTCGGGCACGCGCACCAGCAGGCGCTTGTTGCGACGCAGGCCGATGCTGGAGGGAATGCGACCACTGGCCACCAGGCCTCCCGCAAGGCCGGCGCTGGTCGCCTCGCGCAGCTCCGGGAAGGCATTGTTGGTGCCGGTGGAAAGGGTCAACAGCGGCACGTCACCGGCCTCGGCTGCCACCGCCTTATGCGTGCCATCGCCGCCCAGCACCGCGATCAGGCTGGCGCCGCGCTCGACCATCCAGCGCGTGGCCAGACGGGTATCGGCGACCGTCTGGGTCAGTGGCAGATCGAGCACCTGCAGCGCCGGCCAATGCTGGTCGCGGGCAACTGGGCCGCCGCTGGCCTTGAGCACAGCGGCGGCGATCCCGGTCATATCGGTTGGCAACAGCACCTGGGCGATGCCGGTGGCGCCGAAGGCTGCGAGCAGGCGCTGGATGGCCGAAGCCTTGTCGGTACTGGAATAGAGCCCTGCGTTAGCGGTCAGGCGACGCAGGTCGCGGCCCGAAGCTGGGTTGGCAATGATCCCGACGATTGGCGCGGGTTGCGGCATGGCGCACCTCATTTTCTTGTTTGCCAGGGCTAGAGCAAGGGCGGTGCCAGCTTTGCAACTACACGCGCCAGATGCCGAGCTAGAGCGCTTCCAGCGCGACAAGACAGGCCCCTGCGCCAGCCGCTGCGAGACGCTGCGTACCGGTCAGGCCAGGCGCTGGGCGAGACGCTGAGACGCAGCGTCTCAGCGCCACCGGCAAGCAAATGGCGCTTGTCGCCGCTCGCCCACAAGCGCTTAATGGCCGCATAACGACAAGAACACGAGAACCGGAGGCCCCAATGCTTGCCGCGAACTCCCGAGCCCATGTCGACTGTGTCAGCCGGGTAGTGAAGAACGCCGATCGCCTGCCCCAGGCGCCGGTGCCTGCGCTGATCCTCGACTCCTGGCGCCGGTCCATGGATCTGTACCGTCTCGATCCCGGCTCCCAACAGGGGCCACGCATCCTTTCGCAGAACCTGCTCAACGAATGCCGCGAGCGCGCCGAACTGTTCCTGCGTATCGCCAGCGACGCAGTGGCGCGCCTGCATGGCCGGGTGAGCGGCGCCGACTACTGCGTACTGCTCACCGACGCCCAAGGGCGGACCATCGACTACCGGGTGGAAGCGGCGATTCGCAACGACTGCCGCAAGGCCGGGCTATACCTGGGCACCTGCTGGTCGGAAGGCGAGGAAGGCACCTGCGGGGTAGCGGCAGTGCTGACCAACAAGGCGCCGGTCACCGTGCACAAGCGCGATCACTTTCGCGCCGCCTTCATTGGCCTGACCTGCACCGCAGCACCGGTTTTCGACCCGCAGGGCGAGTTGCTCGGGGTGGTCGATGTGTCGGCCCTGCAATCGCCAGATGACCGCCGCAGCCAACATCTGATTCGCCAATTGGTGGAGCAGACCGCGCGGGAGATCGAAAACGCCTTCTTCATGCACAGCAGCCAGGGCCACTGGGTGATGCGCGCCCATGGCACGCCCGGCTATGTCGAGAGCCAGCCAGACTACCTGCTGGCCTGGGATGGCGATGGCCGCCTGCAGGCGCTCAACAGCCTGGCACGCCAGCACTTGCTCGAGCGCCACGGGCGGTTGCCGGAACATATCGGCGAGCTGTTCGACCTCGATCAGCTACGTCGCGCCAGTGACGCCAGTGCCCAGCGCCTGCCCGGCTGGCAACTGTATGGCCGAGTCAGTGCGCCGCGTTGCCTGCGTCCCCGCGCCCAGGCGCCGCAATACACGCAGGACCCACGCATCGAGCAGCACCTGCGCCTGGCCACTCGGGTCAAGGACTGCAACCTGGCGGTACTGGTGCAAGGGGAAACCGGCGCTGGCAAGGAGGTGTTTGCCCGCCAGCTACATGGACAAAGCCAACGCCGCACAGGCCCCTTCGTCACCCTCAACTGCGCAGCGATTCCAGAAAGCCTGATCGAAAGCGAGCTGTTCGGTTATGTTGCCGGCGCCTTCACCGGGGCATCGAGCAAAGGCATGCAAGGGCTGCTGCAACAGGCCGATGGCGGCACGCTGTTTCTCGACGAGATTGGTGATATGCCGCTGAGCCTGCAAACCCGCCTGCTGCGCGTATTGGCCGAGGGCGAAGTAGCGCCCCTGGGTGCGGCGCGGCGTGAGCGGGTGGATATCCAGGTGATTTGCGCCACCCACCGGGATTTGGCAGCGATGGTCAGCGAGGGGCGTTTTCGCGAGGACCTGTACTTTCGCCTGGCCAATGCCCGCTTCGAGCTGCCACCCCTGCGTGAGCGGGCGGACCGGCTCGGGCTGATTCATCGCATGCTGGCTGAAGAGGCGCAGGCCTGCGGCGTTGAAGTGATGTTGGCCGATGCCGCGTTGGAAGCGCTGCTGACTTATCGCTGGCCAGGTAATCTCAGGCAATTGCGCCAGGTCCTACGCTATGCCTGTGCGGTGTGTGATGGCGGCCAGCTGCGGCTTGAGGATTTACCGCAAGAGGTGCGTGGAGAGGTCGAACCTGCTGCCCAGGCCAGTGTTTCCAGCCCGGCGCGACAGGTGCTGCTCGATGCGTTGATTCGCCATCGCTGGAAGCCGGCGGAGGCGGCCCGGGCACTGGGGATTTCACGAGCGACCCTGTATCGGCGGGTGCATGAGCACCGGATCGAGATGCCACGGATGAAGGTTTGACGGGTGTCAGTTCCGGCCTCTTCGCGGGCAAGCCCGCTCCCACAGGGATTGCACACAGCTCAAGGTCTGCGCGGTACCTGTGGCAAATCACTCGACGCCCAGCCCACAGACACAGCGCAAAGCTAAAGGTCTGCGCGGTACCTGTGGGAGCGGGCTTGCCCGCGAAGAGGCCGTTACAGCCTCACAGCGAAATCGGCCGACACCCTGCAAAGGCTTGCCCCACAGACACAGCACAAAGCTATAGATCTACGCGGTACCTGTGGGAGCGGGCTTGCCCGCGAAGAGGCCGCTACAGACTCACAGCGAAATCGGCCGACGCCCAGCGAAGGCATGGGCCAAGGTGCCGCCATCCACCAGCTCCAGCTCGCCGCCCAGCGGCACGCCATGGGCGATCCGCGAGGCGACCAGGCCCTTCTCATTGAGCAACTGGGCGATGTAGTGCGCGGTCGCCTCGCCCTCCACTGTCGGGTTGGTCGCCAGGATCACTTCGCTGAAACTGCCCTGCTCCTCGATCCGCGCCATCAATTGCGGAATGCCGATCGCCTCCGGCCCCAAGCCATCGAGCGGCGACAGATGCCCCTTCAACACGAAGTAACGCCCGCGATAGCCCGTCTGCTCGACCGCATAGACATCCATCGGCCCTTCCACCACGCACAACTGGGTATCGTCGCGGCGCGGGTCGGCGCACTGCGGGCACAGCTCCTGCTCGGTCAGGGTCCGGCATTGGCGGCAATGGCCAACGCCTTCCATCGCCTGGGTCAGGCTCTGCGCCAGGCGCAGGCCGCCGCTGCGGTCGCGCTCGAGCAACTGCAAGGCCATACGCTGGGCAGTTTTCTGACCAACGCCCGGCAGAATGCGCAGGGCGTCGATCAGTTGGCGGATGAGGGGGCTGAAGCTCATGGGAAAGGCCTGACAGTTCAATGAGAGGCGGTTTATACCGGCCAAGGCAGGCAGCGTCAAATCAGCTACAGCGCAGCGGCAACTGTCCTACCTGCTGTTGCAATTGACACTGGCTGCCCGGCCCGCGTTCACGCCAGGCCGGGCCTTTACCAACGGCCGTCACTCAGGTCGACTTGACCGCCCCGCGCAGGGCGGGGTCTTGGTCGTCGCGCTTGGGTGAGCGCACGGCCAGCACCGCAATCAGCGAGATAGTGACAGTGCCCAACAGATACAGGGCCACCGGTTGCCAGTCACCGTTGTAGCGGCTGAGCAGGTAGGTGGCGATCAACGGTGCAGTGCCGCCAGCCAGTGCCGCGCCTAACTGGTAGCCGAGGGTGATGCCGGTGTAGCGCACGCGGGTGGAGAAGATCTCCGAGCTCATGGTGCCCAACACCGCAGTGATCGGCGCCCAGAGCACGCCGAAGGCGATAATAGTGGCGACCATCAGGCCCCAGGTGCTGCGCGTATCGAGCAGTTTGAAGTACGGCACGATGAACGCCGCCATCAGCAATATGCCACCGATGTAGACGGCCTTGCGCCCAACCTTGTCCGACAGCCAGCCCATCAGCGGAATCATCAGCGAAGCCACGGCCGCGGCGATCATCACCGCATTCAGGGTGCTGACCTTGTCATAGCCCAGGGTACTTACCGCGTAGCTGACCACGAAGGTCGAGAAGATATAGAAAGGCGCCGTTTCCACCACCTTCAGGCCAGCGGCGATCAGCACTTCACGCCAGTGGTCGCGCAGGGTTTCCACCAGGGGCATCTTGGCGACGTTGCCCGACTCCTTGGCCTTCTTGAAGTCCGGAGTTTCATCCAGGCCGTGACGAATCCACAAACCGAGGAACACCAAGCCAGCGCTCAGCACGAACGGCACTCGCCAGCCCCAGCTGAGGAACTGCTCTTCAGGCAACATGGCCATCAGGCTGACCGCCATGGTCGCCAGCAGCATGCCGACGGTAACCCCCACCTGCGGCACGCTGCCGAACAGCCCCTTACGCTTGGCCGGGGCGTATTCGTAGGCCAACAGCAGCGCCCCGCCCCACTCCCCGCCAATGCCCAAGCCCTGTACTACCCGCAGTGCGATCAGCAGGATCGGAGCCCAGACGCCGATGTGCTCGTAGGTTGGCAAGCAGCCGATCAGCACCGTGGCACCGCCCATCAGAGACAGGGTGATGACCAGGGTTTTCTTGCGCCCGATACGGTCGCCGATGTGGGCGAAAATCACCCCGCCGATGGGCCGTACGAAAAAAGTCAGAGAAAACGACAGGTAAGCCAGCAACAACCCGACCACCGGATCGAAGTTGGGGAAGAACAGCTTGTTGAATACCAGCGCGGCGGCGGTGCCGTAGAGGAAGTAGTCGAACCATTCGATGGAACTGCCGGTAAGGCTGGCGACCAAAGCGCGGCCGCGCCCCTGGGTCGCGGTGTGGGTTGCACTGGACGGCGTCATGCGAGTCTCCGTTTTTTTGATGTTATGTCGGCGAGCACAGGGTGGAGCAAGGCAAAGAGCAACCAGGTTGCACCCATGCCAGCGGATCTTAGTGAAAGTTATAAAAAAGGTACAACCCAGATTAAACGTTTAACCCGTATTTATTTTCAAAACACAGCAGAAATGCACTGTTTTGGTTCAGGCTTACAGCGGAAATTGCTTTAAAGGCCATAGTGGTGCATCCGGCTGCGCAATCACCAAGTTGATATTGCTCAGCACTTTTTCGTTTTTGGATTTTTGTGGTTGCACCCAGTTGCACCCGGATTTAAAAAGCCCTTACTCTGAAAAAGATCACAACAACAACCAAGGGGACTTGCCGGTGAAAACGCTGTTTATTGGGTATGGCCGTATGGGCGCTGCGTTGGGCGATGCGTGGCTCAACGCAGGTTTGATCGAGCAGTTGAGCATCGTCGATCCGGGGCTACCTGGCGCTGACGGCGAAGGTCGTTATACGCGTCTGGCGGATGTGCCCGACGAGGCTTTCGAGCTGATCGTGCTGGCCGTTAAACCGGCTTATGCCAGTGAAGCCCTGGCAGGGCTCAGCGACCAGCAATGTGCGCAAGCCTGCGTGATTTCGGTGGCTGCGGGAGTTACCCAGGCGACCTTGAGTGCAGCCCTGAGGCAGCGCTGCCCGGTAGTGCGAGCCATGCCTAATACTCCAGTGCTGGCCGGCGCCGGTTGCACCGGGCTGTATGCGGGCGATGAGCTGGAGGCGAGTCAGCGCGCCAGGATCGGCCAGTTGTTCGAGGCGGTTGGCTTGGCCTCCTGGGTCGCGACAGAGAGCCAGCTCGATGCGGTTACAGCCATCAGCGGCAGTGGCCCGGCGTATTATCACTTGTTCAGCGAGGCACTGGCGCAAGCAGGAGTCAAACTTGGACTTACTGCTGAATTAGCACGTGCCCTGGCGGCGCAAACTGCGTTTGGCGCAGCAACTTTGCAACAGCAGCGGCATGCCGATTTCGCCGAACTTCGTCAGGCAGTTACTTCGCCAAATGGCACGACGGCGGCGGCGATTGAAGTGTTCGAGAACGGGGGAAAGTTGCGCGATTTAGTCGAAGCGGCAACTGCCGCGGCCTGTCGACGATCAGTGGAGTTGTCGCAAAACAGCTAAAGCCATTTTATTAACTAACCGTTCAACTAAAAACGTGCGGCGTTATCTTTTGCCGGCAAGTTGAGCGGGGCATCGTTGTTGGACGTTGTGGCCCTATCGCGGGACAAGCGCGCTCCTACAGAAATTGCGCAATTGTGTAGGAGCGCGCTTGCCCGGCGATGAGGTCAGATCAAACAGCGCATTTGCAAAACGCTGGGTCAGAACGGCATCTTGAAGCCTGGCGGCAACTGCATGCCAGCAGTCATGCCACCCATTTTCTCCTGGCTGTTCTGCTCGACCTTGCGTACCGCGTCGTTGACGGCGGCTGCGATCAGGTCTTCGAGCACTTCCTTGTCTTCCTGCATCAGGCTGTCATCGATGCTGATGCGCTTGACGTCATGACGACCGGTCATCACCACGCTGACCAGGCCCGCGCCCGATTGCCCAGTCACTTCAGCGTTGGCCAGCTCTTCCTGCATCTTGGCCATTTTTTCTTGCATTTGCTGCGCCTGCTTCATCAGGCCGGCCATGCCACCTTTCATCATGGGGTACACCTCGATTGGGTCATGTGATGCGGCCAAGCACGCTGCCGGCCGCACGGATATCGGTTCAATCGCCCTGGCTGACCAGGGCCTCTACAGGCTCAATAGTATCCTGACGCACGGTCGCGCCGAACTGCCGGATCATCTGCTGGATGAGCGGATCGCGCTCGATCGACACTTCAGCCTCATGCTGGCGCTCCGAGCGCTTGCGCGCCGCCGCTTGCGCTGGCGTCTCCTGCTCGGGGCGGATCAGCTCGATGCGCAGCTGCAAGGTGCGGCCCAGGTGCTGGTTGAGCGCCTCGTTGAGGCGCCGCTGCTGGGTCGAGTTGAACAGTGCGCCCTGGGCTGGGTCCAGGTGCAGCAGCCAGTCATCGCCGTCGGCAGCGATCAGGGTACAGTTTGCCGCGATGTTGCCTGTCATGCCGGACACAGGCAACTGCGGGAATAATTCCAGCCATTGCAGCGCAAGGCCGGTGGCCGGCTTGGAGGCTGGCAGGGGCTCGGCAACTGGGACCGACTCGGCCTCATGGACATGCTCAGCCAACTCATCCAGGTAGCTGAAGCCTGCCGGATCAGACTCGGGCGCGTAGTAATCTTCATCCAGCGGCGGCTCGTCGTCCCGATCCATGCCAACAGCGTCATAGGCAGAGGGATCGAACGGCGGCTGGTCATCGCTTGGCGGGCCGGCTTGCGGCGCAGGCTTCGCGACAGGCGCAGGCGCTTGCGGCACCGGCTCGGCCGGCACTGTCGCCTCCTCCCACGGCAGATCGACAACCTCTTCCTCAATTGGCGCAGGCTCTTGGACGGCAACCGGCGCCTCTGGCGCGGGCTCAGGCTCGATAACCGGCTGCACGGCAACCGGTTCCAGCACCGCAGGCTGCGCCGTCACAGGCGCTGCAACAGGCTCGTGCGCCTCGACCGGCGTTGACATGACAGGCGGTTCAGCGACCGGCGCTGGCGCTGCCACCGGTTTTGCAGAATCAGCTGTGGCCTGGCTGATCCCCACTGGCTTTAGCACCGGGGTCGGCGCGTCGTCGGTATCGGCGGGGCGGAACGCGAGCATGCGCAGCAGGACCATTTCAAAGCCACCGCGCGGATCCGGCGCCAAGGGCAAATCGCGGCGGCCAATCAAGCCCATCTGGTAGTAGAACTGCACATCCTCGGCGGGCAGCGCCGAAGCCAGGCTCAACACCCGCTCGCGGTCGCCCTGGCCGTTATCCACCGCCTCAGGCAGCGCCTGGGCAATGGCTACGCGGTGCAGCACGTTAAGCATCTCGGCCAGCACGCCACTCCAATCCGGTCCCTGCTCGGCCAGATCACGCACCGCTTGCAGCAGCGCCCGCGCATCACCCTCGAGCAGCGCCTGCAGCACCCCGTACACCTGGCCATGGTCGAGCGTGCCGAGCATCGCCCGGACATCAGCGGCCAATACCTTGCCTTCACCGAAGGCGATGGCCTGGTCGGTCAGGCTCATGGCGTCGCGCATCGAGCCATCGGCCGCACGCCCAAGCAGCCACAGGGCATCTTCTTCGAAGGGGACGTTCTCGGCACCGAGCACATGGCTCAGGTGCTCGACCACCCGCTCCGGACTCATGTTCTTCAAAGAGAACTGCAAGCAGCGCGACAGAATGGTCGCCGGCAGCTTTTGCGGGTCAGTGGTAGCGAGGATGAACTTGACGTAGGGCGGCGGCTCTTCCAGGGTCTTGAGCAGGGCGTTGAACGAGTGCGTGGAAAGCATGTGCACTTCGTCGATCAGGTAGACCTTGAAACGCCCACGGCTCGGCGCGTACTGCACGTTGTCGAGCAGCTCGCGGGTGTCTTCGACCTTGGTGCGGCTGGCGGCGTCGATCTCGATCAGGTCGACAAAACGCCCTTCGTCGATCTCCCGGCACACCGAACAGGTGCCGCAGGGGGTCGAGGTAATACCGGTTTCGCAGTTCAGGCACTTGGCGATGATCCGCGCGATGGTGGTCTTGCCGACCCCGCGCGTGCCGGTGAACAGGTAGGCGTGATGCAGGCGCTGGTTGTCCAGGGCGTTGATCAAAGCCTTGAGCACATGGGTCTGGCCGACCATTTCGCGGAACGAGCGCGGACGCCATTTTCGTGCAAGAACCTGATAACTCATTAAAAAACCATCGCAAACTGAACGAGCGGAAGATCGCTAATGCTAGCGGAGCGGGGGCAAAATTGCACCCGGCCAATCTCGTCTAAGCTAAGCAACGCACGACTAGGCTCAGACCCTAGGTAGTCATCAGGGAGGAAAACCGTGCGGCGAATCCTGGCGATCCTGCTGTTGTGCTCCACTCACAGCCTGGCCGAACAGCCGGTGCTGCGCTTCTCGGTCGCCGAAAGCTGGAGCATGCCACTGATCCGCATCGAGCACCAACAGCCGGTCGAAGGCATTCTGTTCGACCTGATGCAAGCCGCCGCGCGCGAGGCCGGGGTACGCGCCGAGTACCACCTGATGGCTCGCCTGCGCCTGCAACAGGCGCTGGAAGACGGCGATATCGACGTGCGCTGTTATGTCAGCACCCACTGGCTGATCGAGCGGCCGGGCAACTACGTCTGGAGCGTGCCGTTGATCCAGCAGCGCGATTTGCTGGTCAGCCGCAGCGCCGACCTGGCCCCCATCAACCCAGAGCAATTGCCAGCGCAGGCCATCGGCACGGTGCTGGGCTATCGCTACCCGACCCTTGATCCGCTGTTCAGCCAAGGCCGGCTGCGCCGTGAAGACAGCCGCAACCAGCAACTCGCCCTGCAAAAACTCGAGGCCGGACGTTACCGCTATGCCGTGAGCAACCAATTGTCATTGCACTGGTTCAACCGCCAACTCCCTGCGGCGCAGCGCTTGCGCGTACAGGGCGTGCTCGAGGAGCAATCGTTGGGCTGCATGGCGCGCAACGATCCAACCCTCCCCACTCAGGCACTGCTCAGGGCGCTGGTGCGGATCAAGCAGTCCGGAGAAGTCGAACGGATAGTCCAGCGTTACACCGGCCAGGACGCTGCGGGTCAGTTCGTCAGCGGCTCAAGTCACTGAAAGCCCCAATGCACTGAGGTACAGGCCCAGACCAAACACGCCATGCGTGGCCAGGCTACGCAGGCAGTTTCGCAACGGTGTGGGAGTATTGCTGGCAAACAGACCTGCGCCAAACGCCGGCTGCACCACACACAACGGCACCAGCACCGAAGCCAAACCGAAGCCCAACGCAGGCGGCAGGGACGGCGTGCGTAGCCAGCCCTCCCCGACCAGGCCGACCAGCAGCGCTGCGAACAGCAAGCCAGTCGCGTAGTGCAGCGCCCATCCCCAGGCCAACTCATGCCTGACCGGCGCAGCCTTGGCGATGGCCGGGTGATACACACGCCCCTGCAGCAAATGCCCGGCCCAGCGCCCGACCATGGCGTAGTTGAGCGTGGTCACGCCCAGCCGTTTGAGCAGTAGCGTCCACAGGTCCATGACCAACGTGGCACCGATGCCGATCAGCGCAATACAAGTCATCAAGGTGGTAGCAGTCATGGCGAAACCCTTGGCAGATTGACGGAAAAGCCCAATGCCGCGCAGCATAGAAGTTGAAGTCAACTTCAAGTCAAGGGGCCACGCATGGACATCGCCGATGTCGCCAAACGCACCGGGGTACCAGCTTCAACGCTGCGTTACTACGAGAACAAAGGTTTGCTCAAGTCACTCGCAGGCAAAGGCCAACGCCGCCAGTTCGCTGCCGACGTGGTGGATCGCCTGGCACTGATCGCCTTGGGTCAGGCAGCCGGGTTCTCACTCGATGAAGTGGCGAGCATGCTGGTCGATTTGCAGGTGAATCGCGAAATGTTGGTGGCCAAGGCTGACGATATCGATGCACGGATCACGCGCTTGCAGGCCATGAGCAAGGGGCTGCGCCATGCGGCGGCGTGTCCAGAGCAGGACCATCTGGCGTGCCCGAAATTTCAGCGACTGATGAAACTGTCGGCTACTGGCGTGCTGGCTGTTGAGCGCATTCGGATGCGGACCTAGACGTTAGGGATGCCGTCGTTTGAACCGGCCACCTCGCAGGCAAACTTGCGAAAAGTCAGACACGATCAGCCACCTACCACGCAGGCAAGTGATGACAATTCTTCGCAAGGAGGCGGCGAAAACACTATCAGGGCAAGGAGACGGAGCGTTTTCCGACCCCTGAAATGGAGGCGGCCCCACCAGCCACACCCCGGCACTCGATGTCCCCGCCTTGGCTGCTCCCTTCCGGGCCTGACCAGGTAAACGGGTAATCAATGCGGGGGGACCGATGGGGCCACCACTACGCTGCTCGCCGTGTGACGAGCCGCGCCATTGTACCGGTCTGAGGCGAAGTTACAACCTCTGCCTCAAGAAAAAACCATCATTTCTCAATGACTTGTCCCGTCGGGCGATTAGACGTCGATGCCCTGCTCGGCCAAGAAGGCGATAAACGCGTCTTCATCCAGCACCTTGACCCCCAGTTCGCTGGCCTTGGCCAGCTTGGAGCCGGCACCCGGGCCTGCGACAACGCAGTGGGTCTTGCCGGAGACCGAACCGGCGACCTTGGCCCCGAGGCTTTCCAGCTTGTCCTTGGCGATATCACGACTCATGCGCTCCAGGCTGCCGGTGAGCACCCAGGTCTGGCCGGCCAGGGGCAGCCCTTCGACCACTTTCTTATCGCTGGCCCAGTGCATGCCAAATGCCTGCAACTGCGCTTCGATAGCACGCGCCAACTGTTGATTGGCCTCGCTCTTGAAGAACTCGCGCACGGCATCGGCTTGCTTGGTATTGAGGGCTTGGCGCAGATCGATGCCATCGGCTTGGATGATCTGGTCCAGGCTACCGAGCTTGGCCACCAGCTTTTCAGCGCCGGTCGGGCCGACCGAGGCGATATCGAGTTTGGCGATCAACCCGGCCAAGGTGGTGCTGGCGGCGAACTCCGCGGCCAGCTCGCCCTCTTCCTGCAACTGCATGCCACTGGCGAGCAACTGCTGGATGACGTCGCGGTTGTGCTGGTCTTCGAAGAAGTTGTGGATCTCGTGGGCGACTTCCAGGCCGATGTCGGGCAGATAGGTCAGCACCTGCGGCAACGCCTGCTGTACGCGCGCCAGACTACCCAGCGAGCGCGCCAGGACCTTGGCAGTCTCCTCGCCGACATCAGGAATGCCAAGGGCATAGATGAAGCGCGCCAGGCTCGGCCGTTTACTGTTCTCAATCGCTTCGAGCAGTTTGTTGCTGGACACCTCGGCAAACCCTTCAAGCTCGACAATTTGCTCGAACTTGAGGCTGTACAGGTCGGCTGGCGAGCGGATCAGGCCTTCGTCGACCAGTTGCTCGACGCTCTTCTCGCCCAAGCCATCGATATCCATGGCGCGGCGCGAAACATAGTGAATGATCGCCTGCTTGAGCTGCGCAGCACAGGCCAGGCGGCCGACGCAGCGATACACCGCGCCTTCGCTGGTGGTTTCCTTGCCCTTGCTGCGCTTGATCAGCTGGGTGCGCTCGACCTGCGAGCCACACACCGGGCATTGGCTGGGCACCTGCACCGGGCGAGCATCCTTGGGGCGGCGCTCGAGCACCACCTGCATCACCTGGGGGATCACGTCGCCGGCCCGGCGAATGATCACCGTGTCACCGATGCGCAGGCCCAGGCGGGCGATTTCGTCCATGTTGTGCAAGGTCGCGTTGGACACCGTCACGCCGGCCACCTTCACCGGCTTCAAGCGCGCGACGGGCGTGACCGCACCGGTACGGCCGACCTGGAACTCGACATCGAGCACTTCGGTAAGCTCTTCCATGGCCGGGAACTTGTGGGCGATCGCCCAACGCGGCTCGCGGGCGCGAAAGCCCAGCTCACGCTGGGAGGCCAGGTTGTTGACCTTGAATACCACGCCATCGATCTCATAGGGCAGATCATTGCGCCGAGCGCCGATGTCGCGGTAGTAGGCCAGGCACTCTTCTATGCCTGCGGCGTGCTTGAGCTCGCGACTGATCGGCAGGCCCCAGGCCTTGAGCTGTTCAAGAATGCCGATATGGCTGTCGCCGATAGTTTCCGACACTTGGCCCAGGCCATAGCAGCAGAACTCCAGCGGGCGGCTGGCGGTAATTTTCGAATCCAGTTGACGCAGGCTGCCAGCGGCAGCATTGCGTGGGTTGGCGAAGGTCTTGCCGCCGCTTTCGGCTTGCGCGGCATTGAGCCGGTCGAAGCCGGCCTTGCTCATGAACACTTCACCACGCACCTCCAGCACCGCCGGCCAACCACTGCCCTGCAGCTTGAGCGGGATGTTGCGCACAGTCCGCACGTTGGCACTGATGTCTTCACCGGTGCTGCCATCGCCACGGGTGGCGCCCTGCACCAACTGGCCATCGCGGTACAGCAGGCTGACCGCCAGGCCATCGAGCTTGGGCTCGCAGCTGTAGTCGACCGCGCCTGGCTGATCGAGACCTTCCACCACCCGCCGATCGAATTCGCGCAGGTCGCTTTCCTCGAAGGCGTTACCCAGGCTGAGCATGGGGATCTCATGACGCACCTGGCTGAATGCCGCCAGCGCCGCACCGCCGACACGCTGGGTTGGCGAGTCGGGGGTTACCAGGTGCGGGTGCTCGGCTTCCAGCGCCTTGAGCTCATTGAACAAGCGGTCGTATTCGGCGTCCGGAACGCTGGGTTCATCGAGCACGTAATAGCGGTAGTTGTGCTGATCGAGCTCGGCACGCAGTTCATGGATTCGGGATTCGGCGTTCATGGTCATCTTCTCTTGCAAAGCAAAAGAGCAGCCCCGGGGCTGCTCTTGCGCTTGAATCATTCGCGGGCGGGATCGAGGCAGGATCCGCCCGCTCGGGTGTTACAGCTTTGAGCGATCAGCGCTTCTGGGTCAGCGCGCGGCGCTCGAACTCGACGATGCGCTGGCGGTAGTGCTCGATGGTCTGTGCGGTCAGCACGCTGCGCTGATCGTCCTTGAGCTCGCCATTGAGCTCATGGGCCAGCTTGCGCGCTGCGGCAACCATCACATCGAAGGCTTGCTTGGGATGACGTGGGCCTGGCAGACCGAGGAAGAAGCTCACTGCCCGGGTGCTGAAGTGGTCGATGTCATCCAGGTCGAAGATACCCGGCTTGACCGCGTTGGCCATCGAGAAGAGTACTTCGCCGTGGCCAGCCATGCTTTCGTGGCGGTGGAAAATGTCCATCTCGCCGAAGCGCAGACCGCTCTCAAGAATGTTCTGCAGCAGGGCTGGGCCCTTGAAGCCGCCTTCATCACGGGAGATGACGCTGATCACCAGCACTTCTTCAGCCGGCGGCAACTCTTTGACCGAGCTGGTGCTGGACGAAGACGAGCCACTGCTGCGGCTGTTCTCGGCGGCGTAGTCATCGTCGGCCTCGGCGAACAGGTCGGGTTCACGCGAGTCGGCCGCCAGGTTCAGGTCGCCCTGCTGTGGCTCGCTATGGGCACGTTTGCCGCGCTTGGCCGCCTTGGCCGGTTTGGCTTCGCGCTCACGCTCGCGTTCGCGCACCGGGGCGCTCATCGAAGGCAGGTCGGTTTCGTCCAGCTCGGGCTCTTTGTGCTGACCTTCGAGCACGCGTGCAGGGCCGAGCACCTCGGCGCCGCCCTCTTCATCGGGCAGGTTGGAGTAGCTGCGATCCAGACGGAATTTCAACTTGCCCTTGCCGCCACGCATGCGTCGCCAGCCGTCGAAAAGAATACCGGCGATGACAATGATGCCGATGACGATCAGCCACTCGCGCAGACCGATTTCCATGTAATCCCGTGCCTCTATAAAAAATATGCTTGAAAACAAAGGGTTCAAAGCCCTTTAACACGTGGCGCCAACTCTATGTTCTGACAGGCGTTTTACCCACGCAAAATACACGTGACATTAAGCTAGCACGACCAAAGGCAACTTTACACCGTCTGTCGCACATGACAGGGGGTTTTCCCTACAGAAAACGCCCTATCTTCGCTCATCAGGTATCAACCATGGCCATTGCTTCCTCCACATCAACTGCAACAAGACGTGAACAGCCCGGTTCGTGCATGGTCACCCCCATCAGTTGATCGGCCATTTCCATGGCAATCTTGTTATGGGTGATGTAGATGAACTGCACGGTCTCGCTCATTTCCTTGACCAGCCGGGCGTACCGCCCGACGTTGGCGTCGTCCAGCGGCGCATCGACTTCATCGAGCATGCAGAACGGTGCCGGGTTGAGTTTGAAGATGGCAAATACCAGCGCCAGGGCGGTCAGGGCTTTTTCGCCGCCGGACAGCAAGTGGATCGTGCTGTTTTTCTTGCCCGGCGGGCGCGCCATGATCGTCACCCCAGTATCGAGTAAATCTTCGCCCGTCAGTTCCAAGTAAGCACTGCCGCCACCGAAAACTTTTGGAAAAAGTGCCTGTAAACCGGCATTTATCTGATCAAAGGTATCCTTGAAGCGATTGCGGGTTTCCTTGTCGATCTTGCGAATGACGTTTTCCAGGGTGTCCAACGCCTCGACCAGATCGGCATCCTGAGCGTCCAGGTAACGCTTGCGCTCGGACTGCTGCTGGTACTCTTCGATGGCCGCCAGGTTGATCGCCCCCAAGCGCTGGATCCGCGCCTCGACCTGCTCGAGCTCCTGCTCGGTGCCCTGCTCGCTGGCGTCGGCTTCGAGGGTGGCGAGCACCCCTTGCAGGTCGAAGCCATCGGCGAGCAACTGCTCCTGCAGGGTGGTGCGGCGCAGCACCAGGCCTTGGGATTCCAGGCGCGACTGCTCAAGCTGGCCGCGCAGCAACTGGGCCTGTTGCTCGGCCTGGGTGCGGCGCCTCTCAGCGTCGCGCAATTGCCGGTCGGCTTCGTCCATGTGCAGGCGCGCCAGACGCATTTCTTCATCGACGCTCATGCGCCGTTCGAGCAGCTCTTCGAGCTTAAGGCGCAGTTCCTCTTGCGGCGCCTCGCCCTCCTCCAGGTTCAGGCTCAGTTGCTCTTGGCGCTCACTCAGGCGCGCGGCTTGCTGCTCGAGGCGCTCCAGGGCCTGGTGGGTGGAGTCATGCTGGGCGCGCAACGAGCCCAGGCGCACCGCCAGTTGATGGGCGTGATCCTTGTGCTGGCGCGCTTCCTGGCGGACCCGATCGAGGCCTTCGCGCAAGGTATCGCGACGGGCCATCAACTGCTCGCGCTGCTCGGTGTCCTGGGCCATCAGGTCCAGGGCCTCTTGCAGTATCAGCCGCGCCTCACCCAGCTGCTCATGCTCGATGGCGCGTTGTTCGTTTAGCTCGGTGAGCTCTTCTTCGAGACGGCGGCGGCGCAGTTCCAACTGTTCGGCGCGGGCGCGGCCAGCGGACAGGCGGGCCTTGAGCTCACCCTGCTGGCGGTTCTCATCCTGGCTGCGGCGGCGCAATTGCTCGCGCAGCTCTTCCAGCTCGCGCTGTTGCTCGCGCTGGACCTGGAGCTGCTGCTCCAGCTGTTCGAGCTGGGCCTGCTGCTCCAGCTGCTCCTGGGCCAGGCGCTCGATTTCCTGCCCGCGCGCCAGCACGCCACCTTCGGCCTCGCCGGCGCGGCTGACTCGCAAGAAATGCCGCCCCACCCAGTAGCCATCGCGACTGACCAGGCTCTGCCCTTCGCTTAACCCGGCACGCTGAGCCAGTGCCTGCTCCAGGTTTTCTACCGGACGCACCTGCTCCAGCCATGGGCTCAGGTCAGTGCGCCCCTCGACCTTGTCCAGCAGGCTGCCCGGCAGCCGCGCCGCCTCGCCTTCAGCCAGCAGCAGGCGCAGATCGCCCTGCTCGAGCGCGGCGAAATCAAGCTGGGTGAAGTCATCCACCAGCACCGCTTGCAGGTCGGCGCCCAGCACGGTTTCCACCGCCAGCTCCCAACCCGGCTCAACGCGCAGCCCCTCGGCCAGTCGCGGGCGCTGCTCCAGGCCTTGGCCGCGCAGCCAGTCGGCGGCGCCAGCGGCAGGCTCCAGGGCCGCTTGCTGCAAGGCTTCGAGGGACGCCAGGCGACCACCCAGGCGCTGCTGATCGCCCTGCAACTGCTGATGTGCCTGAGTGGTTTGCTGGAGCTGTTCACGCACCCCTTCCAGCCGCTCGATCACCTCCTGCTCGGCCATCTGCAGCTCTTCGAGCAGCAGCTCGCTGCTGGCAACCTGCTCGGTCAGCTCAAGCGTGGCGGCGTCCTGCGGATCGGCGCCAAGCTGGTCGCGTTCCTCGCCTAACTTGCGCTGGCGCTCAGAGAGTCGCTCCAGGCTGGACTCGAGTTGCTGCAAGCGCGACTGCTGGACCTCGGCCTGCCGCCGCGGTTCGGCCGAGCGGGTATTGAAGCTGTCCCACTGCTCCTGCCAGCCGTGCATGCCCAGCTCGGCTTCTTCCAGGGTGGCGGCGGCCTCCTCGGCGGCGGCCAGGGTCATTTCCTGCTCCGGCTCGAGCATCGCCAGCTCTTCACCGAGGGTGGCCAGCAAGGTGCGGTCGTGGCCCAGGTGCGACTCGGTTTCCAGGCGGGTGCGCTCGGCCTCTTTCAGATCATCCTGCAACTGACGCAGGCGCTGTTGGCCGTGCTGGATGCTCTGCTCGACGCGGGCAATATCACCGGCCACCGAATAAAAACGCCCCTGCACCTGGTTGAAGCGCTCGGACAGCTCATGATAGCCATCACGCAGGCGCTCGATGCTCGCATCGGCATTGCGTTGTTCGGCCACCAGGGCCTCGAAGGCCACTTCCTGATCGCCGATGATGGTTTCACGCTGGCCCACCCGCTGGTCCAGATCGCGCCAGCGCAGGGCCGACAGGCGCGCTTTGAGCTGACGCTCGCTGGCCTTGTACTCGCGGTACTTCTCGGCAGCCTGGGCCTGGCGGTGCAGGCGTTCGAGCTGGCGTTCCAGCTCATCGCGCAGGTCGGTCAGGCGCGCCAGGTTCTCTTGGGTGCGGCGAATGCGCGTCTCGGTCTCGCGGCGGCGCTCCTTGTACTTGGAGATGCCCGCTGCTTCCTCGATGAAGTTGCGCAGTTCTTCAGGCTTGGCCTCGATCAGCTTGGAGATCATGCCCTGCTCGATGATCGAATAGCTGCGCGGGCCCAGGCCGGTGCCAAGGAAAATATCGGTGATGTCACGCCGACGGCACTTGGTGCCGTTGAGGTAGTAGGTATTCTGCGCATCGCGGGTCACTTTGCGCCGGATCGAGATCTCGGCGTAGGCGGCGTATTCGCCGACCAGGGTGTTGTCGCTGTTATCGAACACCAGCTCGATGCTGGCCTGGCTGACCGGCTTGCGGCTGGTCGAGCCATTGAAGATGACGTCGGTCATCGACTCGCCACGCAGGTTTTTCGCCGAGCTTTCGCCCATCACCCAGCGCACCGCATCGATGATGTTGGACTTGCCGCAGCCATTGGGCCCGACCACAGCGGCCATATTGCTGGGGAAATTGACCGTGGTCGGGTCGACGAACGACTTGAACCCGGCCAGGCGAATGCACTTGAGGCGCATCGATCAGGTCCGCGCCAACGCCGCCAGCACCAGCTCGCAGCTGCGCTGGCAGTAGGCGACCAGCACCTCGCGGATGCGCGGCAGATCGCGCGCGACCACAGCCTCGAGCAGGCGCGAGAACAGGTCGAGGTAGTCGAGCATGTTCGCCTGGCGCTGATCCAGGGCCAGGTAATAGGCGCGGCTCATGGCCGGCTGCAGGTTTTCTACGGTTTCTTGCAGGTACGGATTGTCGGCGAACGGATAAGCGGCGCGCATCACGGCAAAGCTTTCGGCGACGAAGGTCTTGATGTCGGTACTGCTGTAGGCCTGCTGCAGGCGCTGCTGAATCGCCAGGAACGGCAGCAGGTCGCTGTCAGTCCGCCATTTCTGCGCGACGGCGTTGCCCAGCAGGATATAGAACTCGCCCATCAGCGCGCACAGGCTGCGCACACTGCGCTCGTCGAGCTTGGTCACATGGGCGCCACGACGCGGCAAGATCGCGACCAGATGGCGACGTTCGAGGATCAATAGCGCCTCGCGCACCGAGCCACGGCTGACGTTCAGGGCCTGGGTGACCTTTTGCTCCTGGATGCGTTCGCCCGGCGCCAGCTCGCCGCGGATGATCCGCTCGGCCAGGTAATGGGCGATCTGCTCGGAGAGGCTGTCCGGCGCCTTGAACGTCATGGTTTTCCTTCAAAATCATTGAACTGGGTACAAGGGGCGGATTGTAGCGCACTTGCCTGGAGGGCGAGCAGAGGGGCGTGGCGGTTTATTCGAGCGGTTATTGCCGATGATGGCACGGTAAGCGCGTGAACCAGCCAAGCCAAGCGCCTACCCGCCTCAGTGGTCAGATGAATACTTTACCGCGCAGATACAACGCGCCCTTGCCACTGATGATCACCCGGCCATTACCAGGCACCTGACAGTGCAATTGGCCCTTGCGCGCGCCACCCTGCTCGCAGCTCAGGCTGCTCTGATCCAGGCGCTCGGCCCAGTATGGCGCCAGCGATGTGTGGGCAGAACCGGTCACCGGGTCTTCATTGACCCCTACGCGCGGCCCGAACCAGCGGGTGACGAAATCAAACCCACGACCCGGCGCAGTCACCGCGATCCCGCGCACGTCAAACCCGGCCAACGCGACGAAGTCCGGCGCCAGGGTCTCGATCAGCGAGGCATCGTCAATCACCACCAGGTAATCGTCTGTGCGATAGACCCCGCGGGCGCGGCTCAAGCCGAGCGCTTCGAGCAAGCCCGATGGCGTCTGGACCGCCACCGGCTGTTTGGCCGGGAAGTCCATCGCCAGCAAGCCATCAGCGCCACGGCTGACGCGCAACTCGCCGCTGCGGGTATTGAACCGCAACACCTGCGCCTGCTCCCCCAGCTGCTCGAACAGCACCCAGGCTGCCGCCAAGGTCGCATGCCCACACAGATCGACCTCCACCGTCGGGGTGAACCAGCGCAAGTCATAGCCCGCCTGGTTTTTCACGAAATAGGCGGTCTCGGACAGATTGTTCTCTTCGGCAATGCGTTGCAGCAGCTCATCGGGCAGCCAGTTTTCAAGGGGGATCACCGCTGCCGGATTGCCACCAAAGGGCTGGGCGGAAAACGCATCTACCTGGAAGATCTCAAGTTGCATGCAAAAAGCTCCACGGTCGAAAAACCAAAATGCTCAAGGACGAACCGGGGTCAATACCGGCTCGCCAGCGAAGAATGCCTGCAGGTTACGCAGCACCAGGGCCACGGTATCGCGTGCAGCCTCCGGCGATTGCCCGGCAACGTGAGGCGTCAGCACGGTATTGCCCAGCGCCTTGAGCGCCTCGGGCACTGACGGCTCGTCATCGAACACATCCAGGGCAGCGCCCGCGATCGTGCCTTGCTGCAAGGCTTCAATCAGCGCCTGGGTGTCGACCACGCTGGCGCGGGCGATATTGACCAGATAGCCCTCGGCGCCCAGCGCCTGAAGCACCTGCCCGTCCACCAGATGGTGGGTGTTGGCACCGCCCGGGGTGGCCACCACCAGAATATCGACCGCCTCGGCCAGGTGTTGCGGGCTGTCGTACCAGCTGTATGCAACGTCTTCACGTGGGGTGCGGCTGTGGTAACTGATGGCCATGTCAAAACCCAGCGATGCACGCTTGGCAATCGCCAGCCCGACCGCGCCCAGGCCGAGAATCCCTAAGCGCTTGCCCGACACCGAGGGGCTGATGACCCGGTTCCACTCACCGCGACGGGTACTGGCATCGGCGCGGGGGATATCGCGCAGCAGGGCCAGCAGCAGGGCCAGGGTGTGGTCGGCGACGGCTGGCGCATTGGCGCCAGCGCCATTGGTCACGGTAATGCCGCGCGCCGCTGCGGCAGGCAAGTCGACCTGCTCGTAGCCCGCGCCGATCACGCAAATGATCTGCAACTTGGGCAGGGCGTCGATTTCGGCGGCGGTCAGGCCCAGTGGCCCGCGGGTAAGGACTGCATCGATCTCGCCGGCATGGCGCACGATGGCGTCGGCGCGCAGTTGTGGCGATGGCGCGCGAATCAGGCGGTAGCCGGCCTGTTCGAGCAATGGCAGGTAATCGTCGACGGTTTCAACCAGTACCAGGACTGTCTTGCTCATGCACCCCTCCGGCTCAATGCGAGGGGGGATTATGCGCGGTTAGTGGTCAGTACAGTCAATTGGAGAATTAGGCGCTGACTGTACTGTATTGGTTAGCGAATTCTAGCAGGCCAATCCCGGCCTCATCGCGCCGCTGCGACATGCCCCGCGATGAGGCCGGGATTGACACCCTATTGGGCGAAGGCGCGCCCCAGGCCTCCGGGCACGCCACTGCTATCGGTCTCCTGCCACGGCCCATCCGGGCTCAGCGACCAGCTCCAGCCGCCGTCATAGCGGTAGTAGGTGCGCTGGCGGTAGAAGGTGTTGGTTTTTTTCTCCAGCACATACACGCCCAGCTTCGGATCCCAGTGGCTGGCGCCGCCCGGTGGCGGTGCGAAGCTGGCCGAGGTGCGCGGCATCGGCTTGGGAATCGCCGCTGGTTTGCTCGGCTGGGTACCCGGCTGACTGCCCGGTAGCGGCTTGACTGCCGGACCTGGACGCGGCGGTACGCTTTCGATCGGTGGCAATGGCTGCTCGACCGGCTCGCGCACCGTACACGCAGACAGACCCAGGGCCAGGGTGATCAGGGTCAAGCGGACGGTGCTGTTCATGGAGGGGTTCTCTTAGCGGTCGGGGCTGTCGATGGTCAGGTGCTGAGTGCCGGCAGTGCGGTTGCTCAGCGGTGCGCTCTGGCCAACCCATTCACCTTGGGTCGGCTGGCCGGCGCGCGAGACGCGTGCAACCAGTTGGACTTCGCTGAAATCGGACAGTTTCATCTGCGGCATCATCGCGTCGGCATCGGACAACTCGACGTCGATTGGCAGCTGCGCAATGGTCACCCGCTTGGCCGCGACCGGCATGGGCGGACCATTGCTGGCGCGGGCAAAAATGAACACGGTGTCGCCTGGCTGGACTTTGTCCTTGAGCGCCGCAGCCAGTTCCACCCGCACTTTCAAACGCGCCGCAGCTGCCGCTTGCGCAGACTTGCCAGGACTAGTGGAAAGTTTCTCGGCGGCGCGATCGATCCCCCCCTGCAACGCCGCTCGTGAGGCATCAGCCTCGGGCAATTGCGCCAGCAAGCGCTGCCAATAATCGATAGCCTCCTGATAACGCTCGCCCTCGAACGCAGCGATGCCACGCAGCCCCAGGCTGGTCACTTCTTTTGGATCAGCCTTGAGGGCTTCGTCAGTCAGCGCCTGCACCTGCGCGCTCCACTGCTTATCAGCCGCGAAATACAAGGCTTGCGCCCACTGTCCCAGCAATTCGGGCTGACGGCCTGCCAAGGCTACCGCACGCTCGAAGGTTCGCGCAGCGTCCGCCGGGCGCTGGTCGGCCATATAGGCGCGACCGAGGAAATACAGGCCCTCGGCAGAATCAGGCTGCGCCTGAACCGCGCGCTCCAGACGGCTGGTCATCTCCTGCATGGACTTGGGCGCCTCGGCGAATTCGCGGGTCAGCTCGACCTGCTCGGCAGCGCCAAAATGCAGATACAGCCCCAACCCCATCACCGGCACCAGTACCGCCGCCAGCAGCGGCAGCGCCTTGCCCAGATGGCCCTGGCGCGGCGCTTGGGCCTCTTCGGTATCGGCCAGCAGCTCGCGGGCCGCTTCATCGCGGCCGCTCGCCAATTGCTCGGCATCGAGCACGCCGGCAGCCTGTTGGGCGGCCAGTTCGGCAACCCGTTCCTGGTACAGGGCCACGTTGAGGGCGGTGCGGTCTTCTTCCTGCTGGCGACGACGGCCACGCAGGATCGGGATCAGTAAAAAACCGAGGGCAGCGAGCAACAGCAGGCCCGCGCTAAGCCAGAATTCAGTCATGGGTACGTTCTTTTTCCAGCAGTTTGGCGAGACGTTCGCGTTGTTCGGCAGACAGCTCCTGGGAGCCAGCCGGCACTGGCCGCCGACGCCGACGGACGATCACCGCCAGCACCACGAAGCCACCGACCAGGAGGATCCCCGGGCCGAACCAGAGCAGCCAAGTGCGCCCGTTCAGCGCCGGTTTGTAGCGCACGAAGTCGCCGTAGCGGTCGACCATGAACTCGACGATCTGCTGATTGCTCTTGCCTTCGCCGAGCATGCGGAAGATCTCCCGCCGCAGGTCGGCGGCGATCGGCGCGTTGGAGTCGGCAATGTCCTGGTTCTGGCACTTGGGGCAGCGCAGTTCCTTGGTCAGTTGCTGATAGCGCTCGCGCTCGGCGTCGTCACGAAACTGATAGGTATCGATGGCCGCCCTGGCCACCCCCAAGCCGAGAAAGAGCCCCAGCACAGCGGCTGCCAGCCCCCGCTTCATGGCTTGGCCTCATCGACCAGGCCCTGGTACAGCGGTGCCAACTGCTCGCGCCACACCGTGGCATCGACGACGCCGACATGCTTGTAGCGAATGATGCCCTTGGCATCGATCAGGAAGGTCTCCGGCGCGCCATACACGCCCAGGTCCAGCCCGAGGCTGCCCTGCTCATCGCGGATGTCCAGCTGATAGGGGTTGTGGAATTCGGCCAGCCATTTCAGCGCGGCGGCGTTGTCGTCCTTGTAGTTGACGCCATGAATCACCACGCCCTGCTCGGCCAACTGGTTCAGGTACGGGTGCTCGACCTTGCACGATGGGCACCAGGTGGCCCAAACGTTGACCAGCGCCGGGCGGCCCAACAGATCAGCCTCGGTCAGGGTTCGCTCACCCTGCACCGAGGCCAGGGAGAACGCCGGGAACGGCTTGCCGATCATTGCCGAAGGCAGTTCATCGGGCTTGAGGAACAGCCCCTTGTAGAGAAACACCGCCATCAGCAGGAACACCGCCAATGGCACGACCATGATCCAACGCTTCATGCAGTTGCTCCAGACACGCCCAGGACATCACGGACCCGGGTCTTGACCTTAACGCGGTAGCGCCGGTCGAAGGCCGCCAGCACGCCGCCCAGGCCGGTCAACAGACCGCCCAGCCAGATCCAGCGAACGTAAGGCTTGATGTGCACCCGCACCGCCCAGGCGCCGTTTTCCAACGGCTCGCCGAGGGCGACATACAGGTCGCGGGTGAAGCCGGCATCGATGCCAGCCTCGGTCATCATCGACTGCTGCACGGTGTACAGGCGCTTCTCGGGATGCAGCACCGAGATCTCCCGGCCATCACGCGAGACGCGCACGGTGCCTTTGTCGGAGATGAAGTTGGGCCCCTCGAAGTGCTTGGCGCCTTCGAACAGGAAGTGATAGCCACCCAGTTCGACACTCTCGCCCGGCGCCATGCGCAGGTCGCGCTCGGCGCTGTTGTTGCTCGACAGCACCACGCCCAGGGCGCACACCGCCAGGCCCAGGTGCGCCAGGTGCATGCCCCAGTAGCTGCGCGACAGGCCGCGCAGGCCCTTGCCCAGGCCTTTGTGGCGGGTCTTGTCGAGGATGTCGCGCAGCCCGGCCAGAACCACCCAGGCCGCCAGGGCGAAGGTCGCCAGCGCCGGCCAGTCGAAATCGTCGGCGATAAAGCCTGCGAGCGGCGCGAGGATCGCGCTGCCAATCAGTACCGGGGTCAGCATGCTTGCCAGCCACTTGCCGGGGGTGTCTTTCCAGCGCACCAGTACGCCGACGCCAAGCACCACCATCAGCAGCGCCATCAACGGCAGGAACAAGGCATCGAAATACGGCGGGCCGACCGACAGCTTGGCGCCGGTCAGGGCATCGAGCACCAGTGGGTAGAGGGTGCCGAGCAAGATCATCGAAGCCGCCACCACCAGCACCAGGTTGTTGGCCAGCAGCAGCGTCTCACGCGACCACAGGGCGAAACCTACGTGGCTCTTGACCACTGGCGCGCGCAGGGCGAACAAGGTCAGCGAGCCGCCGACCACGAACAGCAGGAAGATCAGGATGAACACGCCGCGTGAAGGGTCGGCGGCAAACGCGTGCACTGAGGTCAACACCCCGGAGCGAACCAGGAAGGTGCCCAGCAGGCTCAGCGAGAAGGCGGCAATCGCCAGCAACACCGTCCAGCTTTTGAACACCCCGCGTTTTTCCGTGACGGCCAGCGAGTGGATCAGCGCCGTGCCGACCAGCCAGGGCATGAACGAGGCGTTTTCGACCGGGTCCCAGAACCACCAACCGCCCCAGCCCAACTCGTAGTAGGCCCACCACGAGCCCAGCGTGATGCCGACGCCGAGAAAGGCCCAGGCGACGATGGTCCACGGCCGCGACCAGCGCGCCCAGGCCGCATCCAGTCGGCCGCCGAGCAAGGCGGCGATGGCGAAGGCGAAGGCCACCGAGAACCCGACGTAGCCCATGTAGAGCATTGGCGGATGGACGATCAGGCCGAAGTCCTGCAACAAGGGGTTAAGGTCGCGACCATCGGTTGGCACCTGCGGCAGCAGGCGCTGGAACGGGTTGGAGGTGATGATCAGGAACGACAGGAAACCGACGCTGATCATGCCCATCACCGCCAGCACCCGGGCCAGCATCACTTGCGGCAACTGGCGCGAGAACACCGATACGGCAAAGGTCCAGCCGCCAAGGATCAACGCCCACAGCAGCAGCGAGCCCTCGTGCGCGCCCCACACTGCGCTGAACTTGTAGTACCAGGGCAAGGCACTGTTGGAGTTGCTGGCGACATAGGCGACCGAAAAGTTGTCGGTCATGAAGGCGTGGGTCAGGCAGGCGAAGGCAAAGCTGAGAAAGGCGAACTGGCCCCAGGCCGCCGGGCGCGCCAGGCTCATCCACAGGCTGTCGCCGCGCCAGGCGCCGAGCAGCGGGATGGTGGCCTGGACGCAAGCGAAACAGATCGCCAGGATCATCGCCAGCTGGCCCAGTTCAGGAATGATCAGTGCCGCATTCATGGCTTGGCTCCAGCATCGGTGGCGGCCTGGCCGCTTTCCTTGAGGGCTTTGGTGACTTCCGGCGGCATGTATTTCTCGTCGTGCTTGGCCAGCACTTCATCGGCCACCACCACGCCTTCGGCATTGAGCTTGCCCAGGGCGACGATACCCTGCCCTTCGCGGAACAGGTCCGGGAGGATGCCGCGGTAGGTGATAGGCACCGACTTGCTGAAGTCGGTGACCACAAAGCGCACGTCCAGCGAGTCACCGGAGCGTTGCAGCGAGCCTTTCTCGACCATGCCGCCA
>Ga0213821_1000096_pt1 | contig 57399 bp, 44 predicted proteins | sample MC6MC0909MG_FD_179894 | JGI IMG/M metagenome (GOLD analysis project Ga0213821, IMG submission 179894) | Enriched soil aggregate microbial communities from Iowa State University, Ames, United States - MC6-MC0909-MG | ecosystem: Environmental > Terrestrial > Soil > Unclassified | place: USA: Iowa...
CGCCAGGGCATCGGAGACTTCCTGGAAGGCGGTCTGGATGGTTTTTTCGTACTTGGCGACGTTGATGTCCTTCTGGATTTTCGAGTAATCCAAGCTCGCGCGCAGGCTGCCGGCGTTGAAGATCGGCAGGTTGATCTGCGGCTGGAACAGCCAGGTCCCCGACCCCCCTTTGAACAGCCCGTCCATGTCCGGGCTCAAGGTGCCGGCATTGGCGGTCAGGCTGATGCTGGGGAAGAACGCTGCGCGGGCCGCGCCGATGTTGGCGTTGGCGGCCTTGAGCAGGTGCTCGGCTTCCTGGATGTCCGGGCGGCGCGTGAGCAGGTCCGACGGCAGACCGGCGGGCACTTCGGCCAGTTGGTCGGCATCGAGCTTGAGCGGTGCTGGCAGGTTGGCCGGCACGCCCGTGCCGAGCAGCACGGTCAGGCTGTTGAGGTCCTGGGCGACCAGGCGTTGGTACTGCGACAGCTTGACCCGCGCGCCTTCGACAGCGGTGCGTGCCTGGCTCAGGTCGAGTGCCGAGGCGACCCCCACTTCGTTGCTACGACGGGTCAGGTTGTAGCTTTCCTCGTAGGTCTTGAGGGTGTCTTCGGTCAGCTTGAGCAGGGCTTGGTCAGCCTGCCAGGTGTAGTAGGCGTTGGCCACGCTGGCGACCAGGGCGATCTGCGTGGAGCGACGCGCCTGTTCGCTGGACAGGTAAGTCTCCAGCGCTTGCTCGCTCAGGCTACGCACACGGCCGAACAGATCCAGCTCGTAGGCGCTGACGCCGAGGGTCGCCGAGTACTGGCTGGTGATACCCGATTCGCCCGTCTGCGACATGTTCGCCGGGGTGCGCTGACGGCTGCCGCTACCGGTGGCCGAGACCGCCGGGAACAGGTCAGCGCGCTGGATGCGGTACTGGGCGCGGTAGGCGTCGATGTTCAACGCCGCCACTCGCAGGTCGCGGTTGTTGACCAGCGAGGTCTGGATCAGCTGCTGCAGCGCGGGGTCCTGGAAGAACTGGCGCCAGCCTTGTTCAGCGGCGGCGACATCGGCCGATTCGGTTGGCGAATACGCAGGGCCTTGCGGCCACTGCGTTGCCACCGGTGCGTCCGGGGTCTGGTAATCAGGGATCAGCGAGCAGCCGCTGAGGATCAGGGCGGTTACCGCCAGGGACAACAAAGACTTGGTCATTGCCCAGCCTCATAACGTGGAGTTTCAGGGGTGGCGTCGGTTTCTGGCTTTTTGCTGCCGAACAACGACGACACTGCTACGAAGAACAACGGTACCCAGAAGATGGCCAGCACGGTCGCACTGATCATGCCGCCGATCACCCCAGTACCAATGGCATGCTGGCTACCCGAGCCTGCGCCGCTGGCGATGGTCAACGGTACCACGCCGAGGATGAACGCCAGCGAGGTCATGATGATCGGGCGCAGACGCATACGGCACGCTTCGATGGTCGCGTCGTACAGGCTCTTGCCTTGTTCATGCAGCTCCTTGGCGAACTCGACGATCAAGATCGCGTTCTTCGCCGCCAGACCGATGGTGGTCAACAGGCCAACCAGGAAGTACACGTCGTTGGACAGCCCGCGCATGCTGGTGGCAACCAGTGCACCGATGATCCCCAGCGGCACGACCAACACCACCGCGATCGGGATCGACCAGCTTTCGTACAGCGCTGCCAGGCAGAGGAACACGAACAGCAGCGACAGGGCGAACAGTGCCGGCATCTGCGAGCCAGAGAGTTTTTCCTCGTACGACATACCGGTCCACGACATACCGATGCCGGTTGGCAGCTCGCTGGCGATGCGCTCGACCTCGGCCATGGCTTCACCGGTACTGTAGCCCGGCGCCGGAGCACCCAGCACTTCGACCGCTTCTACACCGTTATAGCGCGACAGCTTCGGCGAGCCGTACGACCATTCGCCGGTGGCGAAGGAGGAGAACGGCACCATCTCACCCTTGGCGTTGCGTACGTACCACTTTTGCAGGTCTTCAGGGTTCATCCGGGCATTGGCATCGCCCTGGATGTAGACCTTCTTGACCCGACCGCGGTCGATGAAGTCGTTGACGTAGCTACCACCCAGGGCAATCGACAGGGTGTTGTTGATGTCGGCGATGGTCACGCCCAAGGCGCTGGCGCGTTCGTCGTCGACGATCAGCTGGTACTGCGGCTCGTCGTTCAGGCCGTTGGGGCGCACTGCAGAGAGAATCTTGCTCTGTGCGGCCTTGGCCAGGAACTGGTTGCGCGCTTCCATCAGTTTCTCGTGACCGAGGCCTGCGCGGTCCTGCAGGAACACGTCGAAACCGGTGGCGTTACCCAACTCCAGTACCGCAGGCGGGGCAAAGGCGAACACCATCGCGTCACGGAAGCCGAAGAAGTGCTGCTGGGCACGGGTCGCCAGGTTGAACACGCTGTTTTCCGCCGAACGCTCATCCCAGGGCTTGAGCATGATGAACGCCATACCCGAGCTCTGGCCGCGACCGGCGAAGTTGAAGCCGTTGACGGTGAACACCGACGACACGGTGTCGGCTTCGTCCTTGAGCAGGTACTCACGCATCTGGTCGACTACCGCCTGGGTGCGCTCGGCACTGGAACCGGCCGGGGTCTGCACCTGGGCGAACAGGACGCCCTGGTCTTCTTCGGGCAGGAACGCAGTAGGGATGCGCATGAACAGCCAGATCATGCCGACCACGATCAGGGCATAGGCCAGCAGGAACGGCAGCTTGTTGCGCAGGATGCCACCGACACTGCGCTCGTAGCCTTGTACGCTGCGGTCGAAGTTGCGGTTGAACCAGCCGAAGAAACCGCCTTTGGCGACGTGGTGCTCACCCTTTTTCAGTGGCTTGAGCATGGTCGCGCACAGGGCCGGGGTGAAGATCAACGCGACCAGCACCGACAGGCCCATGGCCGACACGATGGTGATCGAGAACTGCCGGTAGATTACACCGGTGGAGCCGCCGAAGAACGCCATCGGCAGCAGTACCGCCGACAACACCAGGGCAATACCGACCAGCGCACCCTGGATCTGCTCCATCGAGCGCTTGGTGGCTTCTTTGGGCGGCAGGCCCTCTTCGGACATCACCCGCTCGACGTTCTCCACCACAACGATGGCGTCGTCCACCAACAGACCGATGGCCAGGACCATGGCGAACATGGTCAGGGTGTTGATGCTGAACCCTGCGGCGGCGAGGATACCGAAGGTACCCAGCAACACCACCGGCACCGTCATGGTGGTAATCACCGTGGCGCGGAAGTTCTGCAGGAACAGGTACATCACCAGGAACACCAGCACTACCGCTTCGATCAGGGTGTGGATTACCCCGCTGATCGATTCGGTGACCACGGGCGTGGTGTCATACGGGAACACCGCTTTCATCCCAGGCGGGAAGAACGGCTCCAGGTCGCTGATGGTCTTGCGCAGCGCCGTGGCAGTGTCCAGGGCGTTGGCGCCGGTGGCGAGCTTGACCGCCAGGCCCGAGGCCGGCTTGCCGTTGAACTGCGCGCTGACCGCGTAGTTCTCACCGCCAAGGCCGACCTTGGCAACGTCACCCAGGCGCACCTGCGAGCCATCGCTGTTGACCTTGAGCAGGATCTTCTCGAACTGCTCGGCGGTTTGCAGGCGGGTCTTGCCGATGATGGTGGCGTTGAGCTGGGTACCCGGCAGGGCTGGCAGGCCGCCGAGCTGGCCGCTGGACACCTGGACGTTCTGCGCGGTAACCGCGGTGCGCACGTCAACCGGGGTCAGCTGGAACTTGTTCAGCTTGGCTGGATCGAGCCAGATGCGCATGGCGTACTGGGCGCCGAACACCTGGAAGTCACCGACACCTGCGGTACGCGAGATCGGGTCCTGCATGTTCGAGACGATGTAGTTGGCCAAGTCATCCTTGGTCATGCTGCCGTCTTCGGACACCAGGCCGATCACCATCAGGAAGTTTTTCACTGCCTTGGTGACGCGGATACCCTGCTGCTGCACTTCTTGTGGCAGCAGTGGGGTGGCCAGGTTCAGCTTGTTCTGTACCTGGACCTGCGCCGTATCAGGGTTGGTGCCCTGCTCGAAGGTGGCGGTAATGGTCATGCTGCCGTCGGAGTTACTTTCCGACTGCACATACCGCAGGTTGTCGATGCCGTTGAGCTGTTGCTCGATGACCTGCACCACTGTGTCCTGCACGGTCTGCGCCGAGGCGCCCGGGTAGGTCACGGCGATGGCGATGGCCGGCGGCGCGATGCTTGGGTACTGGTTGATCGGCAGCTTCAGGATCGACAAGGCGCCGACCAGCATGATCACCAGGGCGATCACCCAGGCGAAGATCGGGCGATCGATAAAGAACTTCGACATGGTTTACTCCGCTTTGCCGTCTGCTTTCGCCGCATTGGCCTGAGGATTGCCCGGCTTCTTGACGTTGGTGGCTTCGCCGACTTTGACCTCGACGCCAGGGCGTACGTATTGCAGGCCTTCGGTGATCAGGCGATCGCCTGGGTTGAGGCCTTCCTCGATCAGCCAGTCGCTGCCCAGGGTGCGGTTGGCCTTGAGTTGACGCAGCTCGACCTTGTTCTCCTGGTTGACCACCATCGCCGTTGGCGTGCCTTTCAGATCCCGGGTTACGCCTTGTTGCGGTGCCAGGATGGCGTTGGCGTTGACCCCGGCCTGCAGACGAGCGTGGACGAACATGCCCGGCAGCAGGGTGTGTTCTGGGTTAGGGAACACCGCGCGCAGGGTCACGGAACCGGTGGTCTCGTCGACCGACACTTCGGAGAACTCCAGGCGGCCTTCCTGGGCGAACTTGCTGCCATCTTCCAGGATCAGCTGAACCTTGGCGGCGTTTTCCCCGGCCTTCTGCAATTGGCCGCTTTCCAGGTCGCGGCGCAGCTTGAGCAGTTCGGCCGTGGACTGGGTGACGTCGACGTAGATCGGATCGAGCTGCTGGATAGTGGCCATGGCGTTGGTCTGGCCATTGCTCACCAGGGCGCCTTCGGTCACCGAGGAGCGGCCGATCCGGCCACTGATTGGCGCCAACACCTTGGTGTAGCGCAGGTCGATCTGGGCGCTCTTGAGCGACGCTTCGGCCTGCAATCGTTTGGCATTGGCGTCGTCGTATTCCTGTTTGGATACGGCCTGCTCGTCGATCAGCTGCTTGTAGCGCTCGGCCAACGAACGGGTAGCCTGCAAGTTGGCCTGGGCGTTGGCCAGGTTGGCTTCGTACACAGAGGGGTCGATCTGGTACAGCTGCTGACCTTCCTTGACCTCGCTGCCTTCTTTGAACAGGCGCTTGAGAATGATGCCGTTGACCTGGGGCCGAACTTCGGCAACGCGGAACGCAGTGGTGCGCCCCGGCAGTTCCGAGGTCAGGGTAAAGGCTTGTGGTTGCAGGGTGACGACGCCGACCAGAGGAGCCTGCGGCGCAGGTGCCGCCTCTTCTTTCTTACAGCCACTTAGCAGTGTTGCCAGGGCGACGGCGGAAACCAGGGCGGTGACGGCTGGCTTGAATTGCATGAGGATCCTCGGGTCGCTAGAGCTGGGAGACGCTCAAGAATAATGGAAGAGTCTTGTCAGAAAAATGCTATCGGCTGGATTAATAGCTTACTAACGAATATACTTACATTCATGGCTGTTTGTAAATACCATACGGTAGTGGTCAGTTGCCACACCGAGCCTTCAATTGCCCCGGGAGTCGCCCATGCAGAGGTGCCCCCGGCCTGATTCCCAGCTGCCGCGTGAGCGGCTGGGCCCTGATGAGGTTGTGCTGCCATGGTCCGTCGAACCAAAGAGGAAGCCCAGGAAACTCGCGCCCAGATCATCGAGGCCGCGGAAAAGGCCTTCTATAAGCGCGGGGTTGCGCGAACTACCCTGGCCGACATCGCAGAGCTTGCGGGGGTCACCCGTGGGGCGATCTACTGGCACTTCAACAACAAGGCGGAGTTGGTCCAGGCGTTGCTCGACAGCCTGCACGAAACCCACGACCACCTGGCTCGCGCGAGCGAGAGCGAAGATGAAGTAGACCCGCTCGGCTGCATGCGCAAGCTGTTGCTGCAGGTATTTACCGAGTTGGTGCTGGACGCCCGAACCCGGCGTATCAATGAAATCCTGCATCACAAGTGCGAGTTCACCGATGAAATGTGTGAAATTCGTCAGCAGCGCCAGGGCGCGATCCTTGATTGCCATGAGGGCATCACCCTCGCGTTGGCCAATGCAGTACGCCGTGAACAGTTACCTGCGGATCTGGATGTGGAGCGTGCCGCCATCGCCCTGTTCGCCTATGTAGACGGGTTGATTGGCCGCTGGTTGTTGCTGCCGGACAGCTTCGACCTGCTGGCCAACGCCGAGCAATGGGTCGATAGCGGGCTGGATATGCTGCGCTTGAGCCCTGGCATGCGCAAATGACACTTTGTTAAGGATTGTGAGGAAGTGTTGTCCGGTTGTATTAAGGGACAGTTAATGGATCGGTCGAACTGACGCTATCGCGGGGCAAGCCCGCTCCCACGCTGCTGGCCCCTGCTGGGAAGCGTGGGAGCGGGCTTGCCCCGCGATAGCGTCAGTCCAACCACCTCGTCCTGCAAGGCCAGCTCAATGCCCGCGCAATTGCCGATCCGGCAAACCGATCGCCGCAATCAAGCCCAACACGGCCACTGCGGCGCTGCCGGTCAACAACTGCTTGAACATCTCCAGCAGCCGCGCCTGGGTCGCTGGATCGGCATCGCCCGCCTGCAAACTGCCCAGCAGCGGATTATCCAGCACCGCAAACCCGCCATCGTGCAGCAGCGCCAGCATCAGGCTGGACATGCAGGCAACGCCCATCGCGCCGCCCAGCGAGCGGAACAGATTGGTGGTGCTGGTGGCAACGCCAATGTCCTTGATCTGCACCGAGCCTTGCGTACCCACCAGCGAGGTCGGAAACTGCAAACCGCAGGCAATGCCTACCAGCAGCATGAACACGGCGCTGAGTAACCCCGACTGCGGCGGGGTGAGGGCCATGGCGAAAATCGCCAGCGGCATCAATACCGCGCCGGCAAGAATCTGCGGCTTGTAGCGGCCAGTCAGGCTGGTCAGCCGGCCGCCGCAAAACGCCCCCATCGGCAGCCCCATGGCCAATGGCAGCAGGTGCAGGGCCGCGCTATCGGCGCCCGCGCCGGTAATGCCTTGGTAACGCAGCGGCATCAGCATGCTCAGGGAAATCGACTGGAAGCTGGCGAAGAAGATCACCACCCAGCACAGCACGGCGACCCGATTGCTGAACAGCGAGAGGGGCAGCAGCGGCTCAGGACAACGGCGCTCATGGCCAATGAACAGCAGCAACCCCAGCAGGGCGCAGCCGAACAGCGCCAACACTGGCGTGGACAGCCAGGCATGCCCCTGACCGACCAGGGTAATGCCAAGCAACAGACTGCCCAGGCCAACAATCAGCAGCACCGCTCCGAGGTAATCCACCTGTGCTTCACGGCGCTTGACTGGCATGCCGCGCAGGGCGCGATTGATCACCCAGAGCGCCGCCAGGCCCAGCGGCAGGTTGATCCAGAACACCCAGTGCCAGGACAGGTACTCGGTCAGCCAGCCACCGAACACCGGGCCGGCCACGCTGGCCAGCGCATACATGCTGCTGAAGTAGCCCTGATAGCGGCCACGCTCGCGCGGTGCCACGTAGTCGCCGATGATCGCCTGGCTGACCGAGACCATGCCGCCCGCGCCGACCCCTTGCAGCACCCTGGCCAAGACCAGCTGCTCGATGTTCTGCGCCAACGCGCAAAACACCGAGGCCAGGGTGAACAGCGCGGTGCCGGTGAGGATCATCCGCCGACGGCCATAAAGATCGCCAAGTTTGCCGTAGATCGGCACGGCCACGGTCATCGCCACCATGTAGCCAGAAATCACCCAGGCCAGCAGCCCGACATCATTGAACTGGGCCGAGATCGCTGGCAGCGAGACGGCGACGATGGTCTGGTCCAGGGCACCGAGAAAGATCGCCAGCATCAGGGCGCTGAGGACACTGCGCAGGACGGCGGGGGGCAGGGCGGCGGTCACGGTCATACCTTGTAATTGAAAACAGCCGGGTCGCGGGCTGCTCACGCTGGGCAAGTGTAACCTGACTTAGGTAGCTTCCTATGTAGTATGTGCATTCCCTATGCAAGATCGGCATTAGCCCTTTCACCCGGATGTGCATGGCTGCGTGATATCGTGGCCGGGCCGCAGAGGCTGAAATCAGGGGTTTGCACCAGCTTGGTGCATCATTTTGCCGCAGATTTTCCGGTCGCTGTATCCCACGCCTTTTATTCCTCTGCCTGCATGTCGAGCATGACCGCCCAGATGGCGACGGTTGGAACAGGTCAGGTAGACCCAATTTCGGGGTCGGTTGTCAGCCAGTTCAATTTCAACGTTATTGCGGAGTGATCATGCCCAAGGCTTCCCACCAAGATCTGCGTTTTGCCTTCCGTAAACTGCTCGCCTCAGGCTCGTGCTATCACACCGCCTCGGTCTTTGACCCGATGTCCGCACGCATCGCCGCCGACCTCGGTTTTGAGGTGGGCATCCTTGGCGGTTCGGTCGCTTCGCTGCAGGTGCTGGCCGCGCCTGACTTCGCCCTGATCACCCTGAGCGAGTTCGTCGAACAGGCCACCCGCATCGGCCGTGTAGCCCAGTTGCCAGTGATGGCTGACGCCGACCATGGCTATGGCAATGCGCTGAACGTGATGCGCACGGTGATCGAGCTCGAGCGCGCCGGTGTGGCCGCGCTGACCATTGAAGACACCCTGTTGCCAGCACAGTTTGGCCGTAAGTCGACTGATCTGATTTCAGTGGAAGAGGGTGTTGGCAAGGTGCGCGCAGCCATCGAGGCACGGGTCGATTCGTCGCTGTCGATCATCGCCCGCACCAACGCCGGGGTGCTCACCACCGAAGAAATCATCGTGCGCACGCAGAGCTACCAGAAGGCCGGCGCCGATGCGATCTGCATGGTCGGGGTGAAGGACTTCGATCACCTGGAGCAGATTGCCGAGCACTTGAGCGTGCCGCTGATGCTGGTCAGCTACGGCAACCCGAACCTGCGTGACGACGAGCGCCTGGCGCGCCTGGGGGTGCGGATCGTGGTCGATGGGCACGCCGCCTACTTTGCCGCGATCAAGGCGACCTATGATTGCCTGCGCTTGCAGCGTGGCCAGCAGAATAAGTCCGAGAACCTCAGCGCTACCGAGCTTTCGCACACCTACACCCAGCCTGAGGACTACATCCGCTGGGCCAAGGAATACATGAGCGTCGAAGAGTAACGGCGGGCTGCCGTCGGCTTATCTGACGGCGCTCAGGGTCGCGGTGTGGGGAACGCAGTGCTCCTGGGCGCAACTGGCCGCCGAGTTGGGCTGGTTGCGTAGCAGTTCGACTCGCCAGCAGGCCGAGCCATAAAGGCCTGCGACCGCGACCAAGGCGAAGGCCACGGCGCATCTTCTTGTTCTTATGCTCATCGAGCTTACCTCCTTCAACAGCGACAGGTGGTAACTACAAGCATAGGTCAGTCTGATCACTCTGTAGGCAGTGGCGGCCTAAATGGCGCTATCCCACTGCGGCTCATCCTTGAAACGCTGAGCAAGAAAATCGAGCATGCTGCGCAAGGTCGCCGGCATGTGCTTGCGCGAGGTATAGACCGCATTCAGGTTCAGCTCCCGGGGCTTGGCCTGCGGCAGCAAGCGCAGCAGTTCGCCCTTTTTGAGGGCGCAAGCTGCCTGGTAAGTCGGCAGCATGGCGATGCCTGCGCCGGCCAGCGCGGCTTTCTGCAAGGTCATGGCTTCGTTGGCGCTGATATTGCCTTGCACCGGCACGGCGAGCTGGCGGCCATCCACTTCGAAATGCCACAGGCTGTGGCCGAAATACGCATGGGTCAGGCAATTGTGTTGGCTCAACTCCTCGACCCGTTGCGGTACGCCATGGGTTTGCAGGTAAGCGGGGGCTGCGCAGACCACAGAGCGGCAGACCGTCAGGCGCCGGGCGATCAGGTTGGGATCAAGGTCGTTGCTGGTACGAATCGCCAAATCGATGCGCTCATCGACCAGATTGACCGTGCGATTGAGCATCTGCAGCTCGACCTTAACCCCTGGAAACAAGCTCACATACTCCGCTACTGCATCGACCAGTTGCGCTTGGCCAAATGACGTACTGACGCTAATGCGCAGCTCCCCGCGTGGCGCATCGTCCGGCTGGCGCACGGCGCTTTGCAGGTCTCCCGCCAACTCCAGCATTTGCCGGCAGCGCGGCAGCGTCTCCTGGCCCGCGGCGGTCAGGCTGAGTTTGCGCGTAGTGCGCTGCATCAGGCGTGCGCCGACCCAGTCTTCCAGTTCTGCCAGATAGCGCGACACTACTGGCCTGGACATCTGCAGATGATCCGCAGCTGCCGACTGGCTACCCAGGTCGACGACGGTGACAAACACGCGCATGGCGTTGAGACGGTCCATGATCTGCTCGATTTTGGAAACAAACTATGTAGCAGGATCGCATTTTTTGTAATGGATCGGGCAACTAAGCTGTCCTCCATCGACCATTCACAGAATCAGCCAATGTCATTTCTTACCCCCTTGCGCAGCGTGTTGCTGGCGTACGCAGCACTCGCAGGCCCCGTACTGGCTGCCGAGCCTTTGCAGCTAGAGGTCTATAACCCAGGTCATGAGGCGATCTTTCCCGTCAGTTCGGTGATCGTCAGTGGCGAGCATGAGGCGATTCTGGTCGACGCTCAGTTCGGTAAGGCCCAGGCCGAGCAAGTGGTACAACGCCTGCGGGCCAGCGACAAGCGCTTGACCATGATCTACATCAGTCATGGCGACCCGGACTATTACTTTGGCCTGCAGATCCTGACCGAAGCCTTTCCCAAGGCGCGGGTGGTGGCCTCTGCCGCCACCGTGGCGCATATCCGCAAGACCATGGATGCCAAGCTAGCCTATTGGGGGCCGCAGATGGGTGCTGATCAGCCCAAGCGTCTGCTCGTTCCGCAAGTGCTGCAAGGCGACCGCCTTGAGCTGGAAGGGCAGGCGCTGCAGATCATCGGCCTGGACGGCCCGCAGCCCGATCGCAGTTTCGTCTGGATCCCGTCGATCAAGGCGGTGGTCGGTGGCGTGGTGGTGGCCGAGCATATTCACGTGTGGATGGCCGATACCCAGACCGTGCAATCCCACGCCGACTGGCTGGCGACGCTGCAACGCATCGAGCAGTTGGCTCCGCGCACGGTGATCCCTGGTCACTATCTGGGCAAAAGCAGCCAATCGCTGGACGCGGTCCGCTTCACTGCCAACTACATTCGTGCCTTCGACAGCGAAACCGCGAAGGCCAAGGATGCCAACGCGCTGATCGCAGCCATGAAAGCGCGTTACCCAGACCTTGCCGACGAAAGCTCGTTGGAGCTCAGCGCCAAGGTCGCCAAGGGCGAGATGAAGTGGTAATCCCTTTCAACCTGATGGAGTGTTTCCCATGAGCAAGATCGCAATTATCGGTGCTACCGGACGGGCTGGCAGCCAGTTGCTGGAAGAGGCCCTGCGCCGTGGTCACAGTGTCGTGGCCATCGCCCGTAATCCGTCCACGTTGCAAGGGCGCGAGGGCGTTACCGTAAAGGCCCTGGATGCCAAGGACAGCGCAGCGTTGCAGCAGGCTGTGACCGGGGTTGACGCGGTGCTGAGCGCGGCGCACTTCTCCACCCTCGAACCGCGCGCGATCATCGAGCCGGTCAAGCGTGCCGGGGTCAAGCGCCTGTTGGTGGTGGGTGGGGCAGGTAGCCTGCTGTTGCCGTCGGGGCATCGGGTAATCGATAGCCCGGATTTCCCAGAGGCTTACAAGGCTGAGGCGTCGGCTGGGGTGCGTTTTCTTGAAACGCTGCGTCAGGAGCAGAACCTGGATTGGACGTTCCTGTCGCCGTCGGCGGAGTTTGTCGAAGGTCAGCGCAGTGGGCATTACCAATTAGGCAAGGATCATCTGCTGATCGGGGCGGATGGCAAGAGCTGGATCAGCTTTGCCGACTACGCCATTGCCATGCTTGATGAATTGGAGAAACCGGCGCATTCGCGGCAGCGGTTTACGGTTGGATACTGAGTGCTGGGGCCGCAAAGCGGCCCCATAACGGGCCATCCAGCAGCGCATCATTACCTGGCACGTTGTTCCAGCCAATCCAGCAACTCGATCAACCCCGCAGGGGGGCTCTTGGCTGGGCTTGCCAGGTAATACGCCTTCCCGGTCATCACCTTCAAGCCAAACGGCATGCACAACCTGCCGTTGCGCAAGTCATCTCCAATCAGCGCCCAGTCGCCAATCGCCACGCCAGTGCCCTGCGAGGCCATGGCCATCGCCATGTCCAAGGTCTCGAAGTGCTGGCGCGGGCCGTGCAGATCGAACTCTGCGCCCGCCGCCTGCAACCACAGTCGCCAGTCATGCTCGTCGCGCGAAGGGTGCAGGAGCATGTGCCCAGCCAGATCCTCAAGCCGCGCCAACGGCACTGAAGCATTGCGCAAGGACGGTGCACACACCGGGGTCAACTGCTCATCGAACAGCTTGCGCACCCGCAGCCCATGGTTGGGCGCACTGCCGTAGACCACCGCAGCATCGAATCCCTCATGACGAAAATCCACCCCATGCTGCACGGTAGTGGTCAGCTCCACCGGCACATCCGGACGCAGGGCCTGCCACTCCATCAGGCGCGGCAACAGCCAGCGCATCACACAGGTTGGCGCTTTGAGTTGCAGCGTAGCGCTGCGCCCGCCCACTTCACGCACACCCTGGTCGATCAAGGCAAACACCTGCTGCACCCGCGGCAGCCAGTCCTGGCCTTCGCGGGTCAGGCTCAGGCCGCGCGCCTGGCGTTGGAACAGCGCGTAGCCCAAGTGCTCTTCGAGGCCGGCAATCTGCCGACTGACCGCACCTTGAGTGATGTGCAAGTGCTGCGCCGCACGGGTGAAGTTGCAGTGCTGGGCAGTGACCAAAAACGTGTGCAGTGCGGGCAGGGGAGGGAGGCGTTTCATCGCAGTCAGCCATGATCTGAGGACATGGCTAGTATGTGTTTTTTTGCATTGTGGCGATACCGGCTGCTTGGTTCCAATGACTCCTGATTTCAACAAAAAAGCTGGGTATCGAACGATGGCAACCTGTGGCGAAGTATTGGTCAAACTGCTCGAAGGCTATGGCGTGGACCATGTCTTCGGCATCCCCGGCGTGCATACCGTGGAACTCTATCGCGGGCTTGCCGGCTCATCCATCCGCCATATCACCCCGCGCCACGAGCAAGGCGCAGGGTTCATGGCGGACGGCTATGCGCGCACCCGCGCCAAGCCTGGGGTGTGCTTCATCATCACCGGCCCTGGCATGACCAACATCACCACCGCCATGGGCCAGGCCTATGCCGATTCGATCCCGATGCTGGTGATCTCCAGCGTGCAGTCGCGCGACTCGCTCGGTGGTGGGCGTGGCAAGTTGCACGAGCTGCCTGATCAGTCTGCGCTGGTTGCCGGCGTGGCGGCGTTCTCTCATACCCTGATGTGTGCAGATGACCTGCCGCATGTGCTGGCGCGGGCCTTCGCGGTGTTCGAGGGGGGGCGGCCGCGTCCGGTGCATATCGAGATCCCGCTGGATGTGCTGGTCGAGCCAGCCGATCACTTGCTACCAGGGCGTCCGGTGCGTACCAGCCGCGCCGCTGCATCGCCTGCGACAGTAGCGCTGATGGCCGAACGCCTGGCCAAGGCCCGCCGGCCACTGATCCTCGCTGGCGGTGGCGCACTGGCCGCAGGGGTGGAACTGACCGCCCTCGCCGAACACTTGCAGGCGCCAGTGGCGCTGACCATCAATGCCAAGGGCCTGCTGCCAGCCGCTCACTCGCTGCAGATCGGCTCGACCCAATCGCTGCCTGCCACTCGCGCGTTGGTGGCCGAGGCCGATGTGGTGCTGGCAATCGGCACCGAGCTGGCCGAGACCGATTACGACGTGACCTTCAAGGGCGGCTTCGAGATCCCCGGCAGCCTGCTGCGGATCGACATCGACCCGGACCAGACCGTTCGCAATTACTTGCCTGAGCTGGCGCTGGTGGCCGACGCCCAACAAGCGACAGGGGCGTTGCTCGCTGCATTGCAGGCGCAGCCGCCAGCGGTGCTTGAGGCACAGTGGGGTGTGGCCCGGGTGGGTCAGTTGCGTCAGGCGTTGGCGGCTGGTTGGGATCAGCCGACCCTGAGTCAGACGCGCCTGTTGACGGCGATCCTGCAAACGTTGCCCCGTGCGATTCTGGTCGGTGACTCGACCCAACCGGTGTACACCGGCAATCTGACCCTGGACCTTGATCAGCCGCGCCGCTGGTTCAATGCCTCCACTGGCTACGGGACGCTTGGCTACGCCTTGCCAGCGGCCATGGGCGCTTGGCTCGGTAGCGCCGAGCAGGTCAGCCAGCGCTCGCCTGCCGTGTGCCTGATCGGCGATGGTGGTTTGCAATTCACCCTGCCAGAGCTGGCCAGCGCGGTGGAAGCGCAGGTGCCGCTGATCGTGCTGCTGTGGAATAACCAGGGCTATGAGGAAATCAAGAAGTACATGGTCAATCGGGCGATTGAGCCGGTGGGCGTGGATATTCATACGCCTGACTTTATCGGCGTGGCGCGGGCGTTGGGTGCGGCGGCTGAGGATGTGGCGGATGTGGCGCAATTGCAGGCGGCGTTGGCTAGCGCTGTCGAGCGTAAGGGGCCGACCTTGATCCAGGTGGATCAGGCGCAGTGGCAGCAGGCTGTGCAGGGCTGACGACCGCTGCGAGGGCTGCGCCCTCGCTCGTTCGCGGGCAAGCCCGCTCCCACAGGTACAGCGTTGGACCGCAGAGCAGCGTCTGCCTTGAGTGAGTATTTGGGGGAAACAGGTACAGCGCTGCGCCATAGAGCAGCGCGGTCCTTATGGGAGCGGGCTTGCCCGCGAAGAGGCCGCCACCGACGCAAGCAGGACAGTGCTACGCCACCGTTATCAGTTGGCGCTGGCCCTCAGCCTGGCCACATCCCGGATCGGCGGGGCGCCATACAGGCGGCTGTACTCGCGGCTGAACTGCGACGGGCTCTCGTAGCCCACCCGATAGCCCGCCACCGCTGCTTCAATCCCATCATTGAGCATCAGCCGCCGTGCTTCTTGCAGGCGCAATTGCTTCTGATATTGCAACGGGCTCATTGAGGTTACGGCCTTGAAACGGTGATGCAGGGTCGAGGTGCTCAGGTTGACCTCACGCGCCAGGTCCTCGATGCGCAGCGGTTGCTGGTAATGCTGGTTGAGCCAGGCAATGGCCTGGCATACCCGGTGGGTCTGGCTGTTGGCCAAGGCTATTTCGTACAGGCGATGACCTTGGGGGCCACGTAACACTCGGTACAGCAGCTCGCGACGAACCAATGGCGCAAGCACTGCGATATCTCTCGGCGAGTCGAGTAGCCGCACCAGGCGCAGCAGCGCGTCGAGCAAGGGCACGTCGCTGCGTTCGACGAACAGGCCGCGGCCAGACGCCATGCTGGGCACCAGCATCGGGCCGCTTTGGGCGATGAGCTGGCTAATTTCGGCCGGGTCGATGTCCAGGCGCAGACCCAGGCAGGGGTTCTGTGGGGAGGCATCGAGCATCGCCCCGGTTATTGGCAAGGTCACTGAGACCACCATGTAGTGCAGGGGGTCGTAGGTGTAGCGTTCATCGCCGAGAAACAGCGTCTTGTTACCCTGGGCAAGGATGCACAGGGCTGGCTGCGCCAGGGCAGGCATACCCCGCACATTCTCCTCATAGCGACTCAGGAACAAGCCGTCGATCGCCGATTCAACCCCATTGGTCTCGGCGGTGTGGCGCAGGATCAGCCCGGAGAGCTCCTGGCGCAGGGTCTCCAAAGTCGGTTCGAGGGTCGCTGGCGTGGTCATGACGGGGATCCTGTGTGGTGACCAGCAGGATAGGTTTGGGCAAGCCGCGGCGCTAGTCGATTACTGCACGCCGATTGCCTGATCCTGCAACGTGGCAGGATCAGGCAATCGGCGTGCAGTAATGGCCTAACGGCGCGCGCGGGCCAGGCCCTACGCTGGCCAGCCTGGTATTTCCGTCCGTCCCGCTTCAAGGAGATCGTTCATGACCCAACGCCAACCGGTCACTCACTTGGCTTTTATCCGTGCCAGCAACGGTCGTTCGGCGGAACTAGGCGTGCGCCTGCGTGACCTGCTCGAGCCGTCGCTGCGCATGCCCGGCTGCCTGAGTTTCAGCGTGCAGCGCTCGCAAGCGGATGACGACCTGTGGCTGCTCAGCGGCAGCTGGCGCGATCAGCAGGCGATGAGTGGCTATTTTGCCTCGCCTAATCTCGATCTGTTTGGTGAGCTGGTGCAGGCGCAGGTGGTCGCCAGCCTCGATCTGCATACCTTCAGTGACCAGGGCTCGGGTTAGAATGCGCACTTTTACCCAGACTGGATTGCACGATGGCACGTAGAGAGTTCCCCCACTTCGAAGCGGTTTCGGCGATGGTCCCCGTAGAGGGTGGTGGCTATAACGCGGCGATTGCCGTGAAAGCATTGAACGGCATGGGCACCCCGCGTTTTCACAAGGTGCTCGATGGCCAACTGTTCAAGGGCGCGATAGCGGCCGATGAGGCCGCCTGCGCCGAGCTCGAACGCCTGCAAGGGGTGAGCGAAGAGGGCGAGCTGATCTGGTGATCAGCCGTTGACCTGGGGCCGGCCCATCTTGAACAGGTTGCCCAGTTCGAAGTAGTCCTGCGGGCCGCCGCCGCGCAGGATCGGCTCGCCGGCAGCGGTGTCGTAGATGCCGTCTTTGAGCAGATGCTCGGCAATATGCACCGCCACTACTTCACCGAGGATCAGCCAGCTGGGCACCAGCTCCTGGTCGGCGCGCTTGAGCTGGACGATCTGGCTGACCTTGCATTCGAAGGCGACTGGGCTTTCACCCACACGTGGCACGCCGACCAGCCGTGATGCCGTTGGCGTCAGACCACTCAAAACGAATTCATCGACATCCGCAGCAACTGCTGCGCAGCTTTGGTTCATCTGCTCGGCCAGTGGCCGGGTGGCCAGGTTCCAGACGAATTCGCCGGTCTGCTCGATATTGTTCAGGCTGTCTTTGCGCCCGACACTGCAGAAACCGATGATCGGTGGAATGTAATTGAAGGCGTTGAAGAAGCTGTAGGGCGCCAGGTTCAGCCGGCCTTCGCGATCTTGCGAAGAGATCCAGCCGATGGGCCGAGGGCCGACGATGGCGTTGAACGGGTCGTGGGGCAGGCCGTGGCCTTTGGCGGGTTCGTAGTAGTACATCTGCTCAGGGCCGGGGCCCTTCCTCTGGGATGGACGAGGCGCCTAGTGTGCCAAGCCTGAGCCTTGCTGGAAATGATTAAGCCCGGCCAAAGCCGGGCTGGGTGTGAGCATCAGCAATCAGCTGATGCGATGGGCGTTGGTGCGATCGAAGCCATCTTCGGCGAAGCGTGCGCCGCCAGTGCGATCGAAGCCGTCTTCAGCGAAGCGTGCGCCGCCAGTGCGATCGAAGCCGTCTTCAGCGAAGCGTGCGCCGCCGGTGCGATCGAAGCCATCTTCAGCGAAGCGTGCGCCGCCAGTGCGATCGAAGCCATCTTCAGCGAAGCGTGCGCCGCCGGTGCGATCGAAACCATCTTCTGCGTAGGTAGCCGACTGGGTTTGAGCAGTGGCGAAGTTGTGCGCATTGGTGCGATCAAAGCCGTCTTCGGCGAAGGCGCCAGTAGCCAGTACAGAGAAAGCCAGGGACAGGATCAGTTTGTTTTTCATGGTCGTTGCTCCGATGAGTCGTTGGGTTGTTTGTTTCTATGGGTTTGATGTTACGCCTATTAAATTGATTAAAAAGCGCAAATATTAACGGTTACTAATCGATTTATTAGATTGTTTTTGAGGCGTTCTATCCGCTAACACCGATTAGCTTTCAGTAATGAAGGGGTACCGGTTCAAGAGGATGTGTCGCCAGTCGTTCCAGGATGGCGGCTGTGAATTAATGAAAGGTTAAATGGATAGGAAGCGGCTGATGAGTGGCTTTGTCCTGCATCGGTTGTGGATTTATCTGATCCGGCGCTTCGTTTTGAGCGATACATCCGCGGGCTTGGGTGACCACAAAATAAAAAAGGGGCGCACCGTCTGGCGGTGCGCCCCTTGCTGGTTACAGCCCGAACAGGATCAGTCGGTGGTGATCCGCGAGTGGGTCTTGGTGTCTTTCATGGTCGCGTAGACCAGCAGCGAGCAAGCGATGCAGCCGGTGACGTACCAATAGAAACCACTCTCCATGCCGACGCTCTTGAACCACAGCGCCACGTACTCGGCGGTGCCGCCGAAGATCGACACGGTCAGTGCGTACGGCAGGCCCACGCCCAGGGCGCGGATTTCAGTAGGGAACAGTTCGGCTTTTACCACGGCGTTGATCGAGGTGTAGCCGCTGACGATGATCAGTGCCGCCATGATCAGGAAGAACGCGCCCCACCAGGTGGTGATGGTGTGCAGGGTGCTGAGGATCGGTACGGTGAACAGGGTGCCGAGCACGCCGAAGGCGATCAGGATCGGGCGCCGGCCAATCTTGTCGGACAGGCCACCAATCACCGGTTGCAGGCACATGAACAGGAACAACGTAGCCGCCGAAATGGTGGTCGAGTCACTGATGCTCATGCCCACGGTGTTGACCAGGTACTTCTGCATGTAGGTGGTGTAGGTGTAGAAGGCCAGGGTACCGCCCATGGTCAAGCCGACCACGGTCAGCAGCTCCTTGGGATGGCGCATCAGGGTGCGCATCAGGCTTTCCTTGGACTTCTCTTTCTTGGTGAAGGAAGCAGTCTCTTCCATGCCACGACGCAGGTACAGCGCGACCACTGCGCACAGCGCGCCGATCACGAACGGTACACGCCAGCCCCAGGCGTACAACTCTTCGGTGGTCAGGGTGTTCTGCAGAATGATCAGCACTGCCAGGGCGATGAGCTGGCCAGAGATCAGCGTCACGTACTGGAAGCTGGAGAAGAAGCCACGACGCTCCTTGCTGGCCATCTCGCTGAGGTAGGTGGCCGAGGTGCCGTATTCACCGCCCACCGACAGTCCTTGCAGCAAGCGCGCAAGTACCAGCAGGATCGGGGCAGCAACGCCGATGGTTTCATAGCCCGGGGTCAGGGCGATTACCAGCGAGCCTGCGCACATCAGCAGGACCGAGGCCATCAGTGCCGCTTTGCGGCCCTTGCGGTCGGCATAAAGGCCCATCAGCCAGCCGCCGATTGGGCGCATCAGGAAGCCCACGGCAAAGATTGCGGCGGTGTTGAGCAGTTGTGCGGTGGTGTCGCCAGCAGGGAAGAAAGCCTTGGCGAAGTACAGCGAGAATGCAGCGTAGACGTACCAGTCGTACCACTCGACCATGTTGCCGATCGAGCCGCTGAAAATCGACTTGAGACGGCTGGCGGTGGTTTTTTCCGCGGCAGGCGCTATGGCCGCCCCGGTTGGCAGGGAGGTGGCGTTATCCATCAGAGGTAACCTTCTCGTTGTTTTTGTGGAGCGCGCTGGGATGCGCTTGCACAGGTATTTGCAGAAGGTGTGCCAGATGGGTGCATGACGATCCATTTGGGGGCGCAGACTGGCGCTGTCTACGTCCCCCAAAAACCTCGGAACCGCGAAACATAGGCCTTGCGCGACGCGGTTGTGACTGCGGCGTGTTGTCGCACAAAGCGGGAGCTGCAGCACCCTGCTCAGGTAAATCGGCTTAAGTGAGCGGATATCCGCTCATCCTAATTACGAAATAGGCAAAAATCCGCCTATTCGCGCTCGATAAAATCTTCTCTAACCAACCCATGGCGCTGCATCTTCTCGTTCAACGTCCGCCGTGGCAGTTGCAGGGTTTCCATCACGCCCTTGATCTCACCCTTATGCTGGCGCAGGGCGGCGCGCAGGCATTGCGCCTCGAAGGCTTCCATCTGTTCGACCAACGATGGCCCGCCGTTGCTCTGTTCGGCACTGGACGCCCCCAGCCCCAAGGCGTGGCGTTCTGCAGCATTGGCCAGTTCGCGCACATTGCCCGGCCAATCGTGGGCCAACAATTGCGCCAGCTGTGCGCCGGACAGTGGCGGTGCGCTGCGGTTCAGGCGCTCAGCGGTGATGCGGGCGAAAAACTCGAACAGCAGCGGGATGTCTTCTCGCCGCTCGCGCAGCGGTGCCAGGCGCAGTTCGGCGACGTTCAAGCGATACGCCAGGTCTTCCCGGAAGCGCCCGGCGCGGGCTTCTTCCAGCAGGTCCGGTTTGGTCGCGGCGATAATTCTCAGATCGACAGTGATGCTTTGGTTGGCGCCCAGGCGTTCGAGCTTCTGCTCCTGGATCACCCGCAGCAGCTTGGCCTGTTGGGCCAACGGCATGCTCTCGATTTCGTCGAGAAACACCGTGCCGCCGTGGGCATATTCCAGCTTGCCGATGCGTTTGCCCTGAGCACCGGTGAAGGCGCCGCTTTCATGGCCAAACAGTTCGGCTTCGAACAAAGCCTCCGGAATCGCTGCGCAATTGAGCGCCACGAACGGCTTGTCGGCGCGCGGACCGAAGTCGTGCAGGCAGCGCGCCACGCGCTCTTTGCCGCTGCCGGTTTCCCCCCGAATCAACACGTTGACCGGCAGGCTGGCCAAGTCCAGCACCTGTCGGCGCAGCTGCTGCAGGCCCTGTGACATCCCCAGCAGCGTGCCCTCCAAACGCGCTTTAAGGTCGGCCTGTTCGTGCAGGCGGCGGTTCTCCAGCACCAGCTGGCGCTTTTCCAGGGCGCGGCGCAGGCTGCCCAACAAGTGCTGGGGCGTGAAGGGCTTTTCCAGGAAGTCATAAGCACCGTTGCGCATGGCTTCCACCGCCATCGGTACATCACCGTGACCGGTGAGCAGTATCACTGGCAGGTCGGGGTCTTGGGCGTGCAACTGTTCAAGTAACTGCAAACCGCCCATCCCTGGCATGCGCACATCGCTGATGATCACCCCTGGGAAGTGCGCAGGCAGTTGGGCCAGACACTCCTCGGCACGGGCGAACAACTGCACGCTGAAGCCTGACAGGCTCAGCCACTGTTCGACCGCGGTGCGGATACTGGCTTCATCATCGACGACGATCACTGAATTCAACATACCGGCTCCAGATCGCGAGGCAGGGTCAGGCTAAAGCGTGCGCCGCCAGGCAAGTTCTCGACCTGCAACTGGCCGCCGGCATCATGGACGATGCCGTAGGAGATCGCCAGGCCCAGGCCGAGGCCTTCGCCCACCGGTTTGGTGGTGAAGAACGGATCGAAGACCTTGGCCAGGTCGGTTTCAGCGATACCGCCACCGGAGTCGAGCACGCTCAGGCGCCACTGGCCGTTGTCAATTTCGATGCGGATTTCCAGGCGTTTGTAGCGCTTGTCGGCCATGGCGTCGAGAGCATTGCGCAACAAGTTGATCAGCACCTGCTCCAGGCGGATCGCATCACCGCGCACCCAGGCCGGGCGGGCCAGGTACAGCGCCACTTCAACTTCATCGCTGCGGATCCGGGCGTCCAATAGATGCAGCGCCTGGTCGACCACATCGGCAAGGTCCAGGCGTTCGCGCAGCCCGCCCGGGCTATTGCGGGCGAAGGTCTTCAAGTGGCCGGTGAGCGCTGCCATGCGCGCGAGCATTTGCTCCAGCGGCTCCAGGGCTTGGCGCGCTTCATCGAGGCGGCCATGGTCGAGCAGCAGGCGCAGGGTTTCCAGTTGCATGCGTTGGGTGGTCAGCGGCTGGTTGATCTCATGCGCCAGCGCTGCTGACATCTGCCCCAGCGCCGCCAGTTTGGCCGACTGCACCAGCCCCTCTTGGGCGGTGCGCAGTTCACGGGTGCGCTCTTCGACCTGGCGCTTGAGCTCTTCACGGCTACGCTGGCGCAAGCGCGCCAGGCGCAGGCGCTGGCTGACGAACAGCGCGGCGAACACCAGGGTCAGCCAGATCGCGGCGGCGGCCAGGGCGGCGTTGCGCCCGTCCTCGCTGACCTGGGGTTTGCGCAGCAGGTGCAAGGTCCAGCCTTCGCCTTCCAGTGGCAGGCTTTGCCACAGGTATTCAACTGGGCCATCCGGGCGTTGCACACGGCTCAGGTGGCTGTTGCCATCGAAGCGCATCAGCACCTGGTGCTGCAGCGGGACCAGTGGTTGCTTGTCGTACTGACGGGTTTCGGCCAGTTCTGCACGGTCGGCGCCCGTCAGCGGCGCCAGTTCGCGATATCGCCAGCCGTCCTGGTTGGCGATGAAGATGATCCCGCGGGCGTCGCTGACCAACAGAACATCGCTGCCCTGGCGCCATTCGCGCTCAAGTTCGGGGAACTCCAGCTTGACCACCATGGCGCCGAGAAAGCGCCCTTGCTCGTCGTTGACCGCGCTTGAGAGAAAATAACCTGGCACGCCACTGGTCACGCCGACTGCGTAGAAGCGGCCACTGCCCTGGGTGCGGGTCTGTTTGAAGTAGGGTCGAAAGCCATAGTTGGAGCCGACATAGGTGGTCGGCAGGCGCCAGTTGCTGGCGGCGACCGCCAGGCCGGTATGGTCGAGTAACTCCAGGGTAGAGGAATTGGCCGCACCGTTGATGCGTTCGAGCTTGCGGTTGAGTGCATCTTGCACCGGCTCGCTGACCGGGCCACGCAAGGCGGCGATCAGTTCCGGGTCCAGTGCCAGTACCGCCGGCAGGGCGCGGTAGCGTTCGATCAGGGTATGCAGAGAATTGGCGTACAAGCCCAATTGCTGGGCGGCACGGCGGGCGTCGGTTTCCATCGACTGGCGCTTGGCCTGATGCATGGCCCAACCGGCGCTCAGGGCGGTGCCGACCAGAATCAGTAACACGATCAGACCCAGGCGCAGTGCGCGAAACGAAGAAGGCATGGTGCGGGTCCTGGGGCTGTCTCGATCAGTTTAGAGGTGGGTTGAGCACGTCGGCCTCATCGCGGGTCTGCGGGAGCGGGCTTGCCCCGCGATGAGGCCGGTGAAGGCACCCCGTCGCAGGCGCCTTGCTCCGGCAGAGGCCTTACAGCAACTCGAAACTCTGCTGCTGCACCGCTTCGGAATCGAGCCCGACCTGCACATTGAACTGGCCCGGCTCAGCCACTCGCTGCAGTTGGCCATTGTAGAACTTCAGGTCTTCTTCACTGATGCTGAAGGTCAAGGTTCGCGACTCGCCGGCCTTGAGCATCAGTTTCTGGAAGTTCTTCAGTTCCTTGACCGGACGGCTCATCGAAGCGCTGACGTCTTGCAGATACAACTGCACCACGGTTTCGCCATCACGCTTGCCGGTGTTCTTCACAGTCACCGTGGCGTGCAAGGTGTCGCCGCGCTTGAGCTGATCGCTGGCAAGCTTCAACCCCGACAGCTCGAAGCTGCTGTAGCTCAGGCCATAACCGAACGGGTACAACGGGCCATTAGGCTCCTCGAAATACTGCGAGGTGTAGTTGCCAGGCTTTCCAGGGGTGAACGGACGGCCGATGCGCAGGTGGTTGTAGTACATCGGGATCTGCCCGACCGAACGCGGGAAAGTGATGGCCAGCTTGCCGGACGGGTTGTAGTCGCCAAACAGCACATCGGCGATGGCGTTGCCGCCTTCGGTGCCGCTGAACCAGGTTTCGAGCAGGGCATCGGCCTGGTCACGTTCCCAGGCAATCGACAGCGGGCGGCCGTTCATCAGCACCAGCACCAGCGGCTTGCCGGTGGCCTTCAGTGCCTTGATCAGCTCGCGTTGCACCGCGGGAATTTCCAGGGTGGTGCGGCTTGACGACTCGTGAGACATGCCGCGCGACTCACCCACCACGGCGACAACCACATCGGCTTGCTTGGCGGCCTTGACCGCCTCGTCGATCAGCACGGCGGCAGGGCGCAGGTCGTCGACGATTTCCGGGGCGTCGAAGTTGAGGAAGTTCAGATAGTCGAACATAGCCTTGTCGCCCGTGACATTCGAGCCCTTGGCGTAGATCAACTTGGCCTTGTCACCGACTGCGCGGCGCAGCCCTTCGCGTACAGTGACGGAATGCTCGGGGCGGCCATCGGCGGCCCAGCTGCCCATCATGTCGATCGGTGCATCGGCCAGGGGGCCGACCAGGGCGATGGTGCCGGTTTTCTTTAGCGGCAAGGTCTGGTTACGGTTTTCCAGCAACACCAGGCTGCGCCGGGCGACATCGCGGGCGGCATCGCGGTGCAGTCGGTCATTGGCGTAATAGTCCTTCAGGTCGGTCTCGGCCTTGCCGATGCGCACGTATGGGTTGTCGAACAGGCCCATTTCGTACTTGGCACCCAGAACCTCGCGCACCGCCTGGTCGAGTTCGGCCTGGGTCACTTCACCAGACTTGAGCAGGCCGGGCAGTTCTTCACCATACAGGGTGTCGTTCATGCTCATGTCGATGCCGGCCTTGATCGCCAGCTTGGCCGCTTCGCGCCCGTCCTTGGCCACGCCGTGACGGATCAGCTCCTGGATCGCGCCATGGTCGCTGATGGTCACGCCCTTGAAACCCCACTCCTTGCGCAGCAGGTCGTTCATCAGCCAGGTGTTGGAGGTGGCTGGCACGCCGTTGATCGAGTTGAGCGCGACCATCACGCCGCCGGCACCCGCATCGAGCGCGGCGCGGTAGGGCGGCAGGTAGTCGTTGTACATTTTCGGCAGGCTCATATCGACCGTGTTGTAGTCGCGCCCGCCTTCCACTGCGCCGTATAGGGCGAAGTGCTTGACGATGGCCATGATGCTATCGGGATTCTTCGCACTCGATCCCTGGAAGCCCTTGACCATCTCCTGGCCGATGCGCGAAGTCAGGTAGGTGTCTTCGCCGAAGCCTTCACTGGTGCGGCCCCAGCGCGGGTCGCGGGCGATGTCGACCATGGGTGCGAAGGTCATGTCCAGGGCATCGGCGGAGGCCTCGATGGCTGAGGTGCGGCCGACCTTGGCAATCGCGTCCATGTCCCAGGTCGCGGCCAGGCCCAGGCTAATCGGGAAGATCGTACGTTCGCCATGGATAGTGTCGTAGGCGAAGAACATCGGGATCTTCAACCGGCTGCGCATGGCGGCGTCCTGCATCGGGCGGTTCTCCGGCGCGGTGCGTGAGTTGAAGGTGCCGCCAATGCGTCCGGCGGCGATTTCCTCGCGGATCTTTTCCTTTGGCATCTCTGGGCCGATGCTGATCAGGCGCAGCTGGCCGATCTTCTCATCGACGGTCATCTGCCCGATCAGGTGGTCGATGAACGCCTGCTTGTCTTGCAGGGGCGGGGCGGTGTTAGCGGCCAGGGCCGCCTGACTGGCAAGGGCCATGGCCAGGCCCAGCAAAGACAGTTTCATCATCAATTCCATTGTCGTGGCCTGGGCCGTATCCACAGGGATACGCGCGCGGCCTAAAGTTGTCGGGCGGCTGTTGTTCTTGGGTAATAGGGCGATCTTTCCGATCATTCCTACAGCAGGATGCAGCGGCAGCGGAGGATTATGCCTGATGTCACGCAGTTGTTGAGATACACTCGCGCCAGCCCCGTGCCGGGACAACAACTATAAGAACGTTAGAGACCGATGGCATGACCGTTTTCGACCAATACGAGCAACGCCAGATTGCCGAGGCCATTGCCCGCGCCGAGCGACGCACCGACGCCGAACTGGTGACGGTGCTGGCGCGCCGCGCCGACGACTATGCCTACCTGCCGCTGTTCTGGGCGGCGCTGCTGGCGCTGGCAATTCCTGCGGTGCTGCATCTACTGATCAATTGGCCGAGCTTGCGCGCGTTGCTGGTGGCCCAGGTGGTGCTGTTCATAGGCCTGTGTCTGCTGCTGCGCAATGCCCGCCTGGCCAGCCTGGTAACCCCGCGTCTGCTGCGTCATCGGCGTGCCTCGGGCCTGGCGCGCCAGCAGTTTCGCGAGTTGAACCTGCAACGCACCGCTGGCGCTACTGGTGTACTGATCTTCGTCAGCGAGGCCGAACACTATGTGGCGATCCTGGCTGACAAAGGCATCGAACAGCACCTCGATGCCCAGGCCCGGGCCGTGCTGGTCGCCCGTTTCACCGAGCAGGTGCGCCAGGGTCGGACCTTGCAGGGCTTCGTCGAATGCATCGATGCTTGCGGTGAGCTATTCAGCCGCCAGCTGCCGGCCACCCATAGACGCAACGAATTGCCCAACCGCCTGGTGATCCTCGACTGAGCCACGCCCATCGAGAAAACCTTCGCGCAAGGCTGCCAGCGACGTAGAATGCCCGCCATTGCGCGCAGCGCTCCCGGCAATTCGAGGCACCCCGTTCCCATGTCCGCCAACCCTTCCGCTTCCACCGCGCCGGATGCGCGTAGCCAATTTCTGCGCCTGCTGGCAGATGCCCTGGAGCAAGGCAGCCTGAGCAAGCTAGTGCTCGCTCGTCACGTTGGCGCCGACCAGAGCCTGCAACGGATCATCGCCAAGCCGCTGTTGGTCAAGGGCCAGCCCAGCCTGTCGCTGGTCTATCGGCATCAAACCCGCGACATCACCCGCAACGTGCCAGTCGAGCAAGCACAAGCGCTGGTCGCCGAGCTGTTGCCGGACAGCTTTCGCAATGCCCACCTGTTCACTACTGAAGGCGAAGTGCAGCTGGGCTTCAGCAAAAAAGGCAAGCCGATGCTTCAGCGCCATGTGGCGCAGGCTCCGCGCGAAGCCGCGCCTGCGGCTGGGCATGACCGCGAGAAGAAACGCTACCTGGAACTTTCCAGGCCGTTCCTGCGCGATCTGGGTGTGACCGATGGCCAGGGCGCACTGATCCCGTCGATGTCGCGCAAGTGGAAGCAGATCAACAAGTTCATCGAAGTATTCGACCATGCCCTGGCCAGTGCCCCGCTGGCGGCGGCGCAGCCATTGCGGGTCGCCGACTTCGGTTCGGGCAAGGGCTACCTGACCTTCGCCATGCATGATTACCTGCGCAACTCCCTGGGTCGGGAGGCGCAGGTCACTGGCGTCGAATTGCGCCAAGACATGGTCGACTTGTGCAACACCGCCGCCGCGCGTCTTGAGCATCCAGGCCTGGTATTCGAGTGTGGCGATGTGCGCAGCGTGGTGCCTGAGGCCATCGAAGTGATGATCGCCCTGCACGCGTGTGACATCGCCACCGACTACGCCATCCACACCGGTATCCGTTGCAACGCGGCGATCATCATGTGCTCGCCGTGCTGTCACAAACAGGTACGCCCGCAGTTGCAGAGCCCAGGCTTGTTGCAGCCAATGTTGCAGTATGGCCTGCACCTGGGGCAACAGGCCGAAATGCTCACCGACAGCCTGCGCGCGCTGTACCTTGAGGCCTGTGGCTACGAAACCAAGGTGTTCGAGTTCATCTCGCTGGAGCACACCAACAAGAACAAGATGATTCTTGCGGTCAAGCGCAAGCAGCCGGTGGATGCGACTGCCCTTTTGCAGAAGATTGCCGAGCTCAAGGCGTTCTATGGCGTCAGTGAGCATTGTCTAGAGATGTTGTTACGGGCGGATGGCTTGATCGCTATCTGACTGCGCGTTGGCCTTTTCGCGGGCAAGCCCGCTCCCACAGGTAACGCGATACCTTCGAAAGCAGCGCTATCCTGCTCCCACAGGTACCGCGCATACCTCCAAAGCAGCGCTATCCCTGTGGGAGCGGGCTTGCCCGCGAAAAGGGCGCCGCGAAGTATCAGATATTTCAGAAGAACCGGGTCACACTGACCTTGGCATTACGCCCGATGGTATAGGCATTTTCCCCAGACAATTCCGGCCGCACCGACACATTGAACAGGTTGTCCACCGTCAGGTTGACCTCAGTACCTTTCAGGTAAGGCTGCTGCGGTTTCCAGTTGGCGAACAGGCCGTGGATCTGATAGCGCTCGTTGCCGAAGTTGTCGTAGTAGCGGTCGCCCAATGCGCTGGCCGGGCCTTCGAAGTACTTGTCGCTGGGCAGATGGTGAGTCTTGCTGACGAACTCGGCAGTCCAGCCGACGCGGGCATCCCAGGCCGGGATCTTCACGCCCAGGGTAGCGATCCACTTGGGCGCTGGCACGTCCTTGGCCCACACATTCGGCCCCCATGGGTTGGTGTAGGCGCCTTCGTGGCGGCCTTCCATCCAGGCGTACGACAGGGCACCGAACAAGTAGGTGGCGTCGTAGAAGGTCTCCACCTCATAGCCCTGATACACCGTGTCGCCAATGTTGCGGTAGTTGCTCATCAACCCGCCGCCGCAGGTCTGGGCGATGGTGCCGCCGGTGACCATTTGCTGCTGGCAACCAATACCCGTGGCTTTGAAAATCTCGTCTTTGACATGGTTGCGGAACAGCGTAGTGCGAATCTGTGCGCTGTCGCCCTGCACGAGCACGTTCGAGAAATTGCTGATGCTGCCCAGGCGAATGCCGGTAATGCGCTCGGGGTCGAGGTTACGGCTGGTGGCCGTGCGGCTGCCCACGCCTTGCACTTCGTACTGCTCGTCCAGCACCGGGGCACGCCAGGTCTTGCTGTAGTTGGCGAACAGCGCGTGCTGGTCGTTGAGCTTGTAGAACAGTGCCAGGCGCGGCGACCAGCCGCTGTAGGTCTTGGCGCTGTAGTCGTGACCGGCTACAGGGTTGTTGTAGTAGGGCGCTTGGTTTGGCTCGCCCTCGTTGGTCACGTGGTCGTAACGCAGCGATGGGGTGATGGTCAGGTCACCAATGGTGATCGCATCCTGCAGGTAGTAGCCCTGGCTCTCGACCTTGCCACGCGGCATGAAGTACGGCTGGAAATGGCCGTAGTTGTACTTGGGCACATCGTACATCTTGCCCGGCATCCACATCTGCGTATCCCGCTCATGCTGGCGCACTTGCAGCCCTGCGGTCAGCGCATGTTCGAGCGGGCCGGTGGTGAACAGGCTGGTGTTCTTCACATCGAGCATGCGGTCCTTGTACTTGGTGTCCATCTTGCGCCCGCCCGTGGCGGCCTGGAAGAACGCCGTGGCATTGCGTTGGTCAGTCTGGTCGGTATCTGACTCGGAATATTTGATCTGCAAATCGACCCAAGGGTTTTCGATCGGCTGGTAGTTATAGGTGGCCGACCAGGTGGTGTCGACCGTGTTGCGCAGGGCAAGGAAGCGTTTGATTGCGTTCTCGTAGCCATAGCGATCGATGTTGGCCTGGGTCGGCGGCGTCGGGTAGGCGGTGGACGAGAAGGCCGTCCAGCGCTCGGTCTGCGAGCGCGACCAGGACAGGCCCAGGCTGTGCTCGTCGGTAAAGTGGATGTTGCTCTTGAGCAAAGCGCCTTCCAGGTCCAAGGCGCTGTTGGGCAGGCGCTTGGGGTTGATTGGGTAGCGGTTTTCCGGATCGGGCAGGCGGTCGGCCATCTTCATGTCGCCGCCGTCGCGCTTGGTCAGGTAGACCAAACCGTCGATGCGGCCATCGTCGCTGCGGCCGAACAGCGCCGAGCTGTAGATCTGCTGGTGGTCGTTGCTGGCGTAGCCGTACTTGACCATCGCGCCGCTGTTGCGGCCCTCTTGCAGCAGGTCGCTGGCGTCCTTGGTCTGCATGTTGACGCTGCCACCAAAGCCGCCGTTGCCGGTCTTGACCGAGTGCGGGCCTTTTTCCACCTCGATGAACTTGATCAGTTCTGGCTCGATGAAGATGGTGCCCTGCTGGTAGCGCTCGAAACCGCTCTTGGTGGCGCCGTCGACGGTCATCGGCACATCTTCGGCGTCGCCCATGCCCCAGATGTTGATGGTCTGCCCGCCAGGTTTGGCCGAACCGCCCATGTTCACCCCAGGCAGGGTGGCCAAGACGCTGGGGATGTTGCTGGGCTGGTAGCGGTCGATCTGCTCCTGGTCCAGGGTCGAGCGGCCGACGTTGTCGGGCGTGACCTGCTGGCCATCGCCGACGATGCTCAGAGCGCCGAGCTGGATGCTGTTGTCGGCGTTGGGTTGGTCCTCGCGCAGGCGCACCACGTAGGTTTCACCCATGCGCAGTACACTGAAGCGGCTGCCGGCCAGCAGGCGGGAGATGGCCTCGTGCGCCTCGAAGGCGCCGTTGAGCGCGGGGGCCTGGGCATCGCGCAGCACCGCCTCATCGAACAGCAGCTGCACCTTGGCCTGCTGCGCCAGTTGGCTGAGCGAGCGGGCCAGCGCCTGGGACGGCAGGTCGAGCTTTACAGGCGCGGCCTGGGCGGCCAGGCTCACAGCCAGGCACAGCGCCAGCAGGGATGGACGAAAAGGCAAGGATCGCAACGGACGCAACGCGGACAACATGAATTCCCCCAAACGGCAAAAGGCCGGAAAAAGCCTGCCAATTGCGCGACAGGCGGGGAGGAAGACGTGGCGTTGAGAAAAGTCCTCACCTGCGAATGATAAAAATTCTTAAAAAATCAGCGGCGGTCGATGCGCAGGCGTCCGTCGGCCAGCAAGGTGGTTTTCACCGGCAGCAGAGCGGGCAGGGCGTTGAGCAGGGCGTCCGGGTCGTGTACGTCGAGATTACCTGAGACTTTGTATTGCCCAAGCGACGGATCGGCGAGCAGCACCGGTTGCTCGCGGTACAGGCGGAGTTCGTCAATCAGGCTGGCCAGTTCGCGGTTGCGAAAGCTCACATGACCGTCGCGCCAGTCGGCTACCGGCTGGTCGTTCAATGCCTGTTGGGTGACGGTGCCTCGCGTGGTGTCGTAGGTGGCCCGTTGACCTGCGCCAAGCAACAGTGCCGGATTAGTTTCGCCCGGCGTGTCGAAGGCTACCTGGCCGTGGGCGACAGTGACCACCAGCTCCTTTTCACCGCGGCGCACATCCAAGCCTGTGCCCACCACCCGTACTTGTCCTCTGCCCGCGTCGATGAACAGTGGCCGCTCCTTGTCCGGTGCCACGTCGATGTACAGCTGGCCTTGATCGAGGTGGATCAGCCGGCGCTCGGCGCTGAAGTCCAGGCGCAGCCGGGTCTGGGCGTTGACCACCAGCTGGCTGCCGTCGGGCAGGCGCAGGCTGCGCAGGTCGTGCTGGGCGCTCAGACGCTGTTGATAGGCGCTGCTGCCAGCGCCGAGATTGCCGGCCAGCAGCGCACACAGCAGTGCAGCGGCGGAGGCCAAAGCCGGGCGCCAGCGCGGCGCCCGGCGTACTTCCAGCGGCACCGGGCGATTGGCTTGCTTGAGCGCTTCGAGGTCGTCCCATAGTTGCTCGAACTGGCGATAGGCGCGAGCGTTCTGCGGGTCTTGCAACCACTGGGCAAAGGCCTTGCGTGCCTCACGCGAGGGGGCATTGCGGTTACGGCTGAACCAGCTGGCGGCCTGGGCGTCGATCGAGTGGGCGTCGAGATCGTCAAGAGGGGTCATTCTGCGTGCTCCCTGCCGTTATCGCTGTCCAGGCGTTGCTTGCACTGCAGCAGGGCGGCGGCGATGTGCTTTTCGACCATGCTTACGGAAATATTCATGCGTTGTGCGATCTGCGCCTGGGTCAGTCCTTCGAAGCGATGCAGCATAAGGGCTTCGCGGCGCCGCGGCGAGAGTTGCGCGAGCACCCGGCGCAGATGTTCCAGGCGTTGCTGGCGCTGGGCGTGGTCGAGCGGGTCGTTGGCCGGCTCGCTGTGCAGCACTTCGGCCTGCTCTTCGCCCAGCGCGCTGTGGCGCACCTTCTGCCGGCGCCAATGGTCGCTAAGCAGGTTGCGCGCCATCTGGAACAGGAAGGCCCGCGGCTGCTCGACCTTGGCCCGGTCGCGATACCCCAGCCATTGGGTGAACACGTCCTGAGTCATGTCTGCCGCATCGCTGGCATTGTCCATGCGCTTGCGCAGGAAGTGCAGGATGTCGGCATAGAAACCCCGGCAGGATTCCTGGGCGGCGGGGTCGGGTTTGAGGCGCTGCATGCACGCTTTCCGGGCTGGCCTGGAGAAAGGGTGCGGATCTTATCGATAATTATTTACATTTGCCAAGTTTTACTGATTGCTTGTTCACCGGCGCCGGGAGAAATCAGCGGGGACGTCGATGGCCAGCTGGGCACCGCCCAAGGGGTGGGTGCTGGCGTCGAAAAAGTGCAGGGAAATGTGTGGAATATTGGCAAACCGCTGGATGAAATGCTGTTTTTGGTTGATAACCGAAGCCTCGCTCAGCGGCCTAATGGCAATCGCCAGGTGTGCCGGTCGCGCCTGGCGAATGGCGTCGAGCAGATGTTGATCGCTGCCATCCAGATGCTGTCCGAACAGGCACACCCCCTGGCTTTCACCGGCGAGTTGGCCCAGGCACCAGGACAGGTAATCGGAATTACGAATAGCCCGCAGTTTGTGTTCACTGCGGTCCTCGTTGATGAACAACGGCACTTCACCGGGAATGTTCACGGCAAAGCCATCGAGCAATTCGGCATTATTGGCGCTGCGCTGGCGGGTGCTGCCGTCGGGCAGCTTGAGCAAGTGCAGCCCGCCATGCAGGTGCATCACCCGCGTGCCTTCGCTGCGCGTGTTGCGCACATCGAAAAAGCCTTCGTCATCGAACAGCGAGGCAAACCCCTGCGGTGCATGGCGCATCGCCCAGGGCAAGAGCAGGTCGTAGTTGCTGGTATAGACACGGCGATAGCCGCGCAGGGCCTGGGCGATCGAGTCGAGGGTAGCGCTTGGCATCAGTGGCCAGGGCATATGCACCGCGCGCACGGCATGGATCAGCGCCTCTTTGAGCGAGTAGTAGCGGTTCAGCGGCGCGGTGGAATTGATCGCCAGTGCAGCGTTGGCCCGGACCGTGGTGTTCAAGGTACTCAGCACCGGCTCGAACAACTCTGTGCCCAACGCCTTGAACAACGCCTGGTCACTGACACCCAAGGCCTTGTGCCGCACGCGCTGGGCCTGTTCGAACAGCGAGAAATAGCCGAACGGTTTCCACAGCGCACGACTGGCACCATTGCCCAGCAGCAAGGCATCGCAGGGATGGCTGGCATTGAGCGTTGGCCAGGCGATCAGGTGGGCGTCTAGTGCAGGCATGCGAGGGTCCAGGGGTAGAGGCGGAAATCGCGGGGACTTTAGCATGTCATGCAAGCTGTGCGAGGCTGTCTGGCCATGGATCGATACGCAGGAGAGCCAAGATGCACACGCAGATCGTACGGGCACTGGGCCTTGCAACACTGTTGGCGGGCGCGGCGCAAGCCAGCGATGGGCGCAGCTTGGCGGCTGCCCAGGGTATTGCACATCCGGCAGTGATCGCCCATCGCGGCGCGTCTTTCGATGCGCCCGAGTCCACCCGGCCGGCTTACCTACTGGCCCGCGAACTGGGCGCCGACTATCTGGAGCTGGACCTGCAACGCACCCGCGATGGTGTGTTGGTGGTGGTGCACGACGATGTGCTGTCGCGTACCAGCGATGTCGCCGAGCGCTTCCCCACGCGCCGTGACAGCCCGGTCAGCGCTTTTACCCTGGCGGAGCTTAAATCGCTGGACGCTGGCAGTTGGTTCAACCAGGCGTATCCGGATCGCGCCCGGGCTTCGTTCAAGCAGCTACCGATCCTGACCCTGGATGAGGTGATCGACATCGCAGAAGATAGCCCACAGCAGCGGCCTGGGTTGTATATCGAGACCAAGATGCCGGGGCAGTTTCCTGGCATCGAGCGTGATCTGGCCGAGCGGCTCAAGGCGCGGGGCTGGCTGGACAAGCCCGGGCGGGTGGTACTGCAGACCTTTGATCGCAACAGCCTGCGACTGCTGCATGAGGCCATGCCACAGGTGCCCAAGGTGCTGTTGCTGTGGGTGGGCAAGGGCAGTATCGAGCCGGCCTCGGGGCAGTCGTTTGCCGAATCGGGTGAGCGCGACAAGGCGGCGTTCTACGCCCGCCAGCAGCCTCGTGATCGGGCTGAGTTCGAGCGTTGGCTTGAGTTTGCCAAGGCGGGCGGCGCGATCGGCACAGGGCCATCGGCGCGGCGCAGTCAGTTGGGCGAGCAGAGCTATGCCGATTTGATTGAGCCGTGGATGAACGAGCTCAGCCATCAACAGGGGCTGCTGGTGCACGTGTATACCCTTGATGAGCCGGTGGACTTCGACAAGGCGATGAAGGCCGGGGTGGATGGGATTTTTACCAATCGGACCGGGGCGCTGATGCGCTTTTATGGACGGGCGGATGCGCTGGAGGAGGGACAGGTATTGCGCAGGCTCGGGTACTGATCGAAGAGCAAGCCCTTAGTGGCCTCACGCAAAGCCTTAATCGTTCGTCGTCTCCTTACGCGCCCGATTGCGCCAAACCCGATAAGCCCGTATCCCCGCCCGCACCGAGCCGAACAGCAGCTTGTCTTCCATCTCTCGCGCCATCCCCGAGCGCACCAGCATGCGCAGGAAGGTGCCGCGGGCGCGGGCGATGGCGAAGTGAATCCCTTGTGCTGCGAGGGTGTCGCGCACCTCGCGCAGGGCGGCGATGCCGCTGACGTCGATGCTGGTCACCGCCTCGGCATCGAACAGCACTGCCTGGGGCTTTTCCTCGCCTTGCACGGCGTCGAGCAAGCGCATTTTGAAATAGTCGGCATTGAAGAACAGGATCGCATCATCGAAGCGGTACACCACCAAACCTGGCACCGTGCGCGCGTCGGGGTGATGGCGTACATCGACCTGGCCTTCGATGCCTGGCGCCCAGCCGAGCACCGCATCGGTAGGTTGGTAGATGCTGTAGAGCAGACGCAGGATGGCCAAGGTCACGGCGAACACGATCCCCGGTAATACGCCCAGGCCAAGCACGCCGACGGTGGTCAGCAGGCACAGCCAGAACTCGAAGCGGCTCAGGCGATAGATTTTGCCCAACGACTGCACATCGATCAGCCCCCAGCCAGCCATCAGCAGCACAGCTCCGAGCGCAGCCTGGGGAATCCAGGCCATCGGGGCGGTGAAGAACAGCAGGATCAAGGCAATCACCAGCGCGGCAATGATGCCCACCAGTTGGCTCCTGCCGCCGACCATGTCGTTGACCGCGGTACGTGAGTCGGCGCCACTGATGGCGAAACCTTGCGACAGCCCGGCAGCCAGGTTACTCACCCCCAAAGCGACGAACTCGTGGTTGGCGTTGATCGCATAGCCATGCCGGGCGGCGAAGCTGCGGGCGGTGAGCATGGCGCTGCAAAAACTGACCGTGGCGATACCCAGGGCATCGCGCAGCAGGCTCTTGGTCTCGGCCAGATTGCTTTGTGGCCAAGCCAGCTCGGGCATGCCGCCTGGTACTGGGCCGAGGATGGCGACGCCAAAATGGTCGAGCCCGAATAGTCCGACCAGCAAGGTGAACAGCACCACGGTGACCAACGCCGCTGGCAGGCGCGGATAACGCCGTGGCAGCCAGATCAGCAAGCCGAGCCCGGCAACGCCGATCAGCAGGGTCAGCCAGTGGATCTCGCCCAGGCGTTGAACAAAGTTGATCAGGCTGAGGATGAACCCGTCGCCCTCGATCTTGAAGCCCACCACCTTGCTCAATTGCCCGGCGATCAGGCTCAGGCCGATGCCGTTGAGGTAGCCAATCAGGATCGGTCGCGAGAAGAAGCTGGCAATGAATCCAGCTCGCGCCACACCGGCGGCAATCAGCATCACCCCCACCAGCACGGTGACGATCACCGAAAGCTCGGCGATGCGCTGCGGATCACCCATCGCCAACGGCGCCACGGCTCCGGCGATCATCGCGCAGGTCGCCGCATCTGGCCCCACCATCAACTGCCGCGAACTGCCGATCAAGGCATAGACCATCATCGGCAGTACGCAGGCGTACAGCCCGTACTGCGGCGGTAGGCCGACGATCTGGGCGTAGGCGATGGCGATCGGGATCTGAATCGCTGCCACCGACAGGCCCGCCTGCAGGTCAGCGTGGAACCACTCGCGGCGGTAGTGCAGCAGGTTGGCCAGGCCCGGTAGCCAGCGTGAGAGAAACATGCGCAGTCCTTTCGAAATGTTTCACAGTGCAGGTGAGCATATGCGCTCACGGCGCGCTCCGTGCAAGCGGATTTTCGCGCAGGGCATTCAAGCGGATTGGGCAGGTACAGGCCATGGGCCAGATCAAGCAAAAGGCAGAAACGAAAAAAGGAAGCCTCGGCTTCCTTTTGACAGGCGATGACGTTATGGCAACGTCATGCGGAACTACTTGAATCGGTGCAGCAAGAAGTGGAGCGGGTAGAGGGAATCGAACCCTCGTCGGAAGCTTGGGAAGCTACTGTTCTACCATTAAACTATACCCGCTTGACGCCTTTACTAAGCGGCTTGCGCTTCGCAGCTCGACTTTGTACCAGAACCCTCCAGCGATGAAAAGCCCAGGCTTGAAAAAGAACAGTCGGCGGCCCGTAGCCTGCGGGTAGTCAAAGGGCTACAGGACGCCGATGCGCTCAGATGGCCAGTGCATGGTGCCCCTGTACATAGTGGTTGCGTTGACGGGGCTCACGCGTGGTCGGCTTGAGGAAGCCCAGCATGACGTTACGCAGCGCTTCGCTGGCGGTCTTGTGCTCCATATCGAGGAAGTGCCCGGCACCCTTGATCACGCTGAAGTGGCTCTGGTCCACATGCTTGCCGAACTGGCGGGCATCCTCGGCGGTGGTGTATTCGTCACGATCACCGTTGATGAACATCACCGGGATATTGATGTTCGCCGCGCCCTTGAGCGCCCGCTCCAGATCGTGCTGCAACACCTGATTGATGTGGAACAGCATCTGCGCGTACTCATGGCTGTCCAGGCTGCTGACATGCCGGTAGTTGAAGCGCTTGAACAGCGACGGCAGGTGCTTGCCAATGGTGTCGTTGACCAAGTTGCCGACCTGGTAGCGATCGCAAGCGGCCAGGTATTGGCAACCGCGCTCCAGGTAGTCGCGCATTGGTTCGTTGATCACTGGCGAGAACGAGCTGACGATGGCCTTTTTCACCAACCGTGGCTGGTGCGCCAGCGCCAGCAGGGTGCAGGCACCGCCCCAGGAGAACGACATCACGTGGTCGGCCTGGAAGTGCTCGATCAGCTCAAGGAGGATATGCGCCTCGGTCTCCTTGGTCAGCAGACGCTCCTGGCGGTTGTGGGGCTTGGACTTGCCGGCATACGGCTGGTCGTACAGCACCACGTTGAATTGCGGGTGCAGGCTGCGCACCGTCTGGGCAAACGAGGCAGTGGTCGCCAGCGATCCGTTGATCAGAATGATCGTCTTCTCGGCGCCGTGCGCGCGATGGAACTCCGTGTAAACCCGATACTGACCTTGGATATCAAGTACAGCGATTTCTGGCCTCATGTCATCGACTCCTGGCGCAAAAAGGGTATTCGCGTCACCTAGGGTGCACGTTGTTTATGACAGGTAGGCACATGCCTTGAAGAGTTTTACCGGGCCCTGTGTCGATCCTTGGCACATGTGTCGACGGTATTGTTTTTGGCGGGCAATTCACCGTGCCCCGGGGTATCGAGACCCTGGGTGGCCGGCAAAAAGGCGTCTTGGACTGCGGCCGTGACTGGCAAGTCACATGCAGACTGACGATTTCGATTCAAGCAGTAGGTTGGCGATCCCGCAAGTGCCGTTCGGGTAATCGTGTAGGAAAAACCGCTGGGCGGTTGTGGCTGCGCTGGTATGGGGCGTAACTCAGGTCAGGCCCTATCGCGGGGCAAGCCCGCTCCCACGTTCCCATGCTCGAATTTCACGTAGGAGCGGGCTTGCCCCGCGATAGCTCTGCTGGGAATGACCGCAGGTCTCAGACCGCCGCGATCTCTTGCTGGGTCAGCGCGCGGAACTCACCTGGCGCCAGGGCAGGGTCCAGGACAATGCTGCCCATGCTTTCCCGGTGCAGCCCGATCACCTTGTTCTGAAAGTGGCCGAACATCCGCTTGACCTGGTGATAACGCCCTTCGACGATTTCCAGCCGGGCCTGATGCGTACCCAGGATCTGCAGCCGGGCGGGCAGGGTGGTCAGGTCCTCGAACGCAAAATAGAAACCCTGGCGAAACTTGGCGGGGTAGTGCTCGCCAATCTCATCCTCGGTCTGCACCTGATAGACCTTCGGCAGTTTGGTGCTCGGTTGCGTCAAACGCCGCGACCACTGGCCATCGTTGGTCAGGATCAGCAACCCGGTGGTGTTGAAGTCCAGCCGCCCGGCAATGTGCAAATCCTCACGCAGTTCAGCCGGCAACAGCTCAAGCACAGTGCGATGTTGCCGATCGTGAGTAGCACTGACGCAGCCCGCAGGCTTGTGCAGCATCAGGTAGCGCGCAGGCCGGCCAGCCTGGTGCAGCTGCTCATCGACCTCGACGCGGCTGAACTCACGCACTTCATGCAGCGGATCGACAACTATCTCGCCATCCACGCGCACGCGCCGCTGCACCAGCAGCAAGCGCACCTGCTGGCGGTTGTAGCAAGGGAGGTTGGCGAGGAAACGGTCGAGACGCATGATTGCAACTGAGGTCGGAATAAGGCGCGCAGTCTACCCAATTGCTGGCGGATTCGCTGCTTCCCCGCGATAGTATCAGCAGCCTCAATTGGGGGGGCTGATCTGACGCTATCGCGGGGCAAGCCCGCTCCCACGGGGCGGTATTTTGAGCTGCTCATCGACCGCCGCACAGCGTGGGCACAGGCAGGCTTGGTTACGCAGTTCGGCGGGCAGGGCTTGGAGCACCGCCGGGTCGATGGTCACGGCAAAGCACCAGCAACCCTGGGTAGCGCTGCGTGGGTCGGCCAGGCCGCATTGATTGAGGGCGCCGCAGGCGGGGCAACGCTGGCTGTCGGTCATGAGGCTGTCTCGCTACAGACGCGGTTGCGTCCGCCCTGTTTGGCACGATAGAGGGCATGGTCGGCGCGGGTCAGCAGCGTGTGCAGGGTATCGTCACGTTGCAGGCTGCTCAGGCCGATGCTGGTGGTCAGGCGTAGCGGCTGGTCGTTGTAGCTGAAAGTCAGCTGCTCGGTGCGCCGGCGGATTTTTTCCGCCACATCGAACGCTTGTCGACCATCGGCTTCACGCAACAGCACGATGAACTCCTCACCACCCCAGCGGCAAAGTATATCCGACTGGCGCAAGCTGCCCTGCAGGACGTTGGCGAACTGGCGCAGCACTTCGTCGCCAGCCAGGTGGCCGTGGGTGTCGTTGAGCACCTTGAAGTGATCCAGATCGATCAGCAGCGCCACTAAGGACGTGTTGTCGCGTTGGGCTTCTTGCAAGGCTTGCCCGGCCAGCAGATCGAAGCTGCGCCGGTTAGGCAGGCCGGTGAGGGTGTCGAGGGTGGCCAGCGCTTCCATGCTGTCTTGATGGCGCTTGACCATGGCATGCAGCAGTGAGAGCACCACCAGGGTGATCATCGCGCAGATCGCCAGATTCAAGTACAGCGACTGGCGCACCCGCTCCAGCGCGCCGGTCTCGCGTTTGTCTACCAGCAGGTACCAGTCAAGTTCGGGGATCTGCCGCACATTGAGGAAGTGGCTGTGGCCTTCGCTGTCGAGGTATTCATGGCTGCCAGCGCTGGGGATGGGCATGCGCGCCAGCAGTTGTTCGAACTCGCGGCTTTCAGTCAGTTGCTGGCCAACCCGCAGGCCATGTGCAGCGCCCTCCGAGCCGGTCAGCAAGACCTTGCCGCTGGCATCGGTGAAAAACACCGAGCGCTGGTAGCGCCGCTGATAGTCGTCGATCAGCTTGACGACCGACTCCACGCTCAGGCCCACCCCGGCAGCGCCAATGAACTGGCCCTGATAGTCGAGCACCCGGTAGTTGATGAACACCGTGAGCTTGTCCTGGTTGGCCATGTCCAGGTCGACGTTTATCTCGTAGGGCTCGTTCAGCTCGCGCAGGCGGTAATACCAGGCATCGCGCCAGGTGCCAGGCTTGATCTGCTTGAGCACGCCCTTGGCCTGGTAATAGGTGAGCGTGCGCTCGGAGACGAAGAAGGCGGTGCAGGTGTCCTGATTGCCCATCACCTCGCCCAGATAGCGGGTGATGCGCTCGGCGTCCTGTTCGCCGGCCAGCACCCAGTCACGCAGGAAGGTGTCCTGGGCCATCATCGAGGAGATCAGCACCGGGCGGATCAGGTCTTTCTGGATCTCCGAATAGACCGTGTCGGAGGTCAGGGGCAACTCGGTATTGACGATGCCATCGCGAATGGCGCTACGCGAGGCGAAATAGCCGAGCAGGGAAGTGGCCAGAAAACCACACGCCAGCAACAGCAGCAGGGTCAGGATCAGCGAGCGCTGTGAGAACAAGGCGGAACGTGACGGCATGATCTTCCCGTGATGTGTGCCAGTGGCGCCATTCTAGTGAGATGACCGGAAAATGACTGCATGTTTTTTGGGGGTATCCGACTTGTTTCAATTTGTTGCGCAAATGGCACTGGACCTTGGCGCAACTGTCTTAATCAGTGTCGATCAACGCATGCCGATCGACGCTCGCCAGCGCCGCTGTGCCGGGCACTCCAGCGGTCCAGGAGGCCGCCATGTCCCCACGAATCTTGCTGATCGCCCTGCTGGCGCTGCTGACCAGCGCCTGCGCCCCTTATTACGGAAACGGCGGCTACTATCGTACCGAGTACTACAGCGCCGATCGCTACGCCTACCCCGGCTATCAACGCTATGACCGCGGCTATTACGTTGCGCCGCAGCCGCGCTACTACTATCAAGCCGCACCGCGCTATTACCAACCGGCACCGCGTTACTATCGGCCTGCGCCGGTGCCGCATTACCGGCCTTATCCGCAGCCTGGGGTGAGGCAGTGGCACGGCAATCCGCGCAATGACTACGGCAACCGTCAGCGCTATGACTATGGTCGCGACCGTGATCGGCATGACTACCGCAACGATAACCGCCGCTACCAGGATGGTCGCTGGCATTCCAACGGCCGGGGTGATCGCAATCGCCGCTCGGATGGGCCGCGGGGTGAGCGCAACTGGCATCGCTAAGCGGTAGCGGGGTCGTTCGGCTCTCATACCACCCTACAGATCGGCCAAGGGGTGGCGCCCTTCCCAGACTTTGGCGAAATGCGCCGCCACCACCGCTGTGGGCACCTGTGCCACATCCGGCCAGTGCCAGCGCGGTTGGTTGTCCTTGTCGATCAGTCGCGCGCGCACGCCTTCGCTGAACTCCGGGTGCCGGCAGCAGTTAAGGCTCATTGCATATTCCATCTGGAACACTTGCGCCAATGACAGGTGCCGGGCCCGCTGAATCTGCTCCCAGACCAGGTGCGCAGTGAGCGGGCAGCCTTCATGTAGGCGCTGTCCAGCTGCCGCCAGTAACGGATCGGCATGTTTTCGCAGGCCTGCCACGGCTTTCCAGGCTGCAACTGGGTCGGCGACATCGAGCAATTCGTCGATGACAGCCCGACGCGGTAGCCATTGGGCTTGCGGCAGTTCGGCGCAGGCGCGGTGCTGTTCACACTTGAGCAGGCTGCTCAGTTGCAGGCTGGTTTGCTCCTGCCAGTTCAACTGCAGCAATTCATTGATCAATGCTTCCTGTTGGTGCTCACCAAAGAAACGATCCGCCAAGCCCAGATCGAGCGCATCACGCGCGTTGATCGGCGCCCCGGTCAGCCCCAGAAACAACCCCAGCTTGCCGGGCAAGCGGCTTAGGAACCAGCTGGCGCCCACGTCGGGGTACAAGCCAATGCTGATTTCCGGCATCGCCAAGCGGCTGCTGGGAGTGACGATACGCACCCCGGCGCCTTGCAGCAGCCCCATGCCACCGCCGAGGACATGCCCATGCCCCCAGCACAATAGCGGTTTAGGGTAGGTGTGCAGGCGATAATCCAGGCGGTATTCAGCGGCAAAGAAGGTCGCCGCCAGCGGCGGTACGCTACCGGGATGCTCACGGCACGCATCGACCAGCGCGCGCACGTCGCCGCCGGCACAGAAGGCCTTGCTGCCATTGCCACGCAGCAGCACGCAGACGATCCCCGAGTCACTGGCCCAGCTACGCAGTTGCTCGTCGAGTATCTCGATCATCGGCAGGCTCAAGGCGTTGAGCGCCTCGGGTGCATCCAGGGTGGCAATACCGATTCGGGCGCCATCGGCGCCGGTGAGTACCTGGCATGTAATGGACATGGACTACCTCGCACAAGTCATCCGCCAAGTATGGCCTGCTGAGCAGATCGCGCCGGTCGTCGGTCGGATCGATTGACAAGCCAGGGCAGCTTTCCTAGTGTCGCGCCACATTGCTTTTGGATAGCCCCATGACCGACGACGACCGCATCAAGCTCGAACCCAGCTGGAAGGAGGCGCTACGCGCTGAATTCGACCAGCCCTACATGCACCAGCTGCGCGAATTCCTGCGTCAGGAGTACGCCGCTGGCAAGGAGATCTATCCGCCGGGTCCGCTGATTTTCAATGCGCTGAATTCGACGCCGCTGAACCAGGTCAAAGTGGTCATTCTCGGCCAGGACCCGTACCACGGCCCGGGCCAGGCCCATGGCTTGTGCTTCTCGGTGCAGCCAGGCATTGCTACGCCACCTTCGCTGGTCAATATCTACAAAGAGCTGCAGCGTGATTTGAACCTGCCCATTCCCAACCATGGCTATCTGCAGAGCTGGGCCGATCAGGGCGTGTTGTTGCTCAACACCACCATGACCGTAGAGCGCGCCAATGCCGCTTCGCATGCGAAAAAAGGCTGGGAGCTGTTTACTGATCGAATCATTCAGCTGGTCAGCGAGCAGTGCCCCAACGTGGTGTTTCTGCTGTGGGGCGCCCATGCCCAGAGCAAGCAAAAGCTGATCGACGGTACCAAGCACCTGGTGCTCAAGTCGGTGCATCCATCGCCGCTGTCGGCCTATCGTGGGTTCTTTGGCTGTGGCCATTTCAGTCGGGCCAATGGCTTTTTGCAGCAGCATGGCATGAGCCCGATCGATTGGGCGCTGCGGCCGCTTTGAAGGTAACTACCTAGTATTTTTGTCAGTTTCGCCCTGGCTGAGGGCGCGCTAGATTCGAACCACTTATTGAAGAGCCCTGTATTGGGCTCCTGCGAAAAGGGACGAATCATGGCACAGCAAACGTCAACGGTAGAGAGCACTACGGGTTTACTCCCGCAGCCCGATGTGCCAGCCGCCCTTGAGTTGCAAGCTGATGAAGCTGGCGCGGCAACTTTACCTCTGACTGCGCTCAACTCGACCCTGCCAGTGAACGTAGTAGCCTGGAATGGCTACGAACAAGAGTATGAACGGATTGTAAATGAGGAAGAAATCACCGACCCGGTGATGATTTTTCGTGTTTTATGGAACAGCACGGAGGTCGCTCAGTCCCGAAGAGCAATGACGGCCAGCGCCGCAGCTTTTTTTCCAGTAGCCCTTGAAGTTCCACAACACCTGCTAAAGCCTGAAGGCATTAGTTCTTTAGCCTATTCGGCAGAGGTAGAGTTTCTCGGAAACCGAAATCTTTCATCCCCACTGCTGCTGCGTGTCGACCGAACTGCACCCAACTCGCGTAATCCTGCGGTATTCCATGCAACCAACGTGGCAACCATTGATGACACGTACTTGGCAAACAATGGGCAGCAAGCAATCTTCATCTTGGAGCGTTGGGGCGATATCCGTTTGCAGGATCGCGTGCAGTTGTTCCTCATACCTGATAACCAAGGTGGCACACCTGTAGTGCCGACGGTGGAGGTCCCAGTGACCTCCCTGCCCGCTGTAGGGGGTAGCTTCCACGTCCCTGTCCCGGCGGCACTTTTGAGAAGTGGCAGTTTTCGTGTAGTTGCCCGGTTGATTGATCGCGCAGGCAACGTCGGCCCCGAGTCACTCTCACATCGGGTCACCATCCAACTGATGGGGGCTGCAGCGCTGCCTGCGCCAGTGGTGCCATTGGCCGCGGATAATCTTATCAATCTAGAGGAAGCTCGACGCCCAGTTGTTGTCCAGATTCCGCAGATTGCCCAAGCGGTCGCGGGTAATAGCATCCAGATTTACTGGAATGAGCGTGCGCTTGGGTCATTGCCTGTGAGGGCGGACCAGCAATGGCCTATCAGCGTCACCGTGCCTTGGGCGACGATTGTTGCAGATGGCTTCGTGGGGCCTGTGGCGCGGCCAGTGCGTTACGAGCTTGAGCAAAATGGGGCACTGATAAATTCGCCTCAGATTCAGGTCAACATCGACTTTCGTGTGGCCGGCCCTGATCCGCAGGGCCCAACTGAGCTTAATACGTTACTCAATCCCGTTATTGTGGGAAGCAGGCGGGACAATGCCATTACACCAATGGACATCAATCAACCCGTTCCTGTGCAAGTCCGACTTTACGATAACCCAAGGGTGGGGGACCTACTCGAGCTGCACTGGGGCAATTTAGCCCGAGTTGTTGCGCGCTATAGAGTGACGGGCAACGAAACACCAGGGCAGATGGTCGACTTTACCCCGGTGCCCTATGACGTGATTACCGAGGCCGGTGACGGCTTGGCTATTCAGGTGTTCTACCGCATCTTCATCAACGTTAATAATGTCAGAGGAGTGAATGGCCAGCGGGCCAATCCGACACCGGTCAGGGTCGATACGGCGAGGCTGCAAAGGCTAACGCTACCTCGTTCGCTGACACCACCATTAGCCACCAATGTAGGGCTCGTCAATTGTGCCACCAAGCCCTGGGATGGCTTCACACTGACGGTTCCGGGTAGACAAACGAACGTGCAGGCGGGGGATCGTGCCCAACTGCGTTGGCAGATGTTCCGCACACTCAATGACGGTACGTCTTCGTCTGCGCAACCCGCGCCTGAGCCCCTGATGTTGGCCCCCGAATACCTACCTGCGGTAGACATTAACTTGGACCGTGCCACAAATGGGCAGCCTTTGGAGATGAGCGCGAGCGAGTTTACGCGTTTGATCGTCAAAGTATTCGAGGCCGCAGGCGGGCCGTTTAGAGGCTACGCCAGGATTGGCTACCGGCTCACTAAACCGGATGGTCGCAGCGCTGAATCACAACTGTCTTGGTTGGAAGTCAATCTCCAGCGCCCAGTGACAGGTGTGGTCTGCACATCGGACGTGACTTAAGTTAATAGGTTTATTTCAAAATCGGAATGTCCATCTTTTTAGGTGGGGTCGCTTTTACGGGTGTTGACTGATGTGGCGGGCGCCTGCTTAGCGGGCAGGGAGGCGTGTGCATGGAGGTAGAGTAAATAGCTAAGTTTATTAGGTGTGAGCCGTGCTGAATAAGGTGAGTGTCCAGCGGTTTCAGGTTGTTTACATAATTTGAAAACAGTTAGGAAGAGTGCTATGAACATTAAAGCAGGCGATAGTGGTGGTATTGTAGTTATTGGTGAAGAGTTGACGGTCGAAGAGCAAATAGTAGTAGCGCAAAAAAATAAGCAGTCAGTGGACGCGCAGAATGCGGCACTGTTGAGTCGTGTGAGGCCTCAGGGCAAGATGGCGGGCACTACAAGGCAAGGTGGGCAAGTGTTCAATGTTGCGCCGGCTTTCACAATTGAGTCAGGTGTGGTAACGCCTGATATCCAGGACGGGCGACCTAATACGATTACGCGGGATGCTCACTTTGCTGGTCCCCACCTGCGGGTCAATATTCCTACATGGCCATCAACGATCGATCCTAGTCAGGATCCACTGGACTTTGTCGGTACGTTTGATCAGGTTTTTTTCTTTAGCCGTCCGCTGGATGCACAAGATAATTCTCGGGATGTCCGATACACTCCCCCCTCCCGCCCCGGCGTCACCCCGGGGGCATTACTAGAAGTGCCATTCCCTCCCACCGACGCCAGCTACTCCCTCACCCTAACTCCAGACTTCCTGAATTGGCTGGAGCGTCAGAGGGGGGAGGGGCTTTACAATATCTATTACTCGGTCGTCAATAGCGCTGAGGGTAACTTTACAAGCTCTCCACTGCATACCTTGTTTCTTGACCTGCGCTCACCTTCTTTCAACGTGCAGCCTGGGCCTTTGCAAGTCCCGAACGGCCTCACAGAGCCTATCGTGCTCGACAGTACATGGTTCAGTAATAATCCAACCACGGATTTTCCTCTGCGGCTCCCCAACTCGGCGCAGCCTGGCGATCGCATAGAGGTCATGGTAGGCGGGCGAGTGATCCATCAGGCAGTGCAGTGGCCGGTGAACCCCGATGGAAGTTTCTTACCTAATCCCATACCCACTGTTTCCATTCCTAGGGCCGCGCTTGAAGGTTTGCCCCAGGGAAGATCGGAACTGAGGTATGTTTTGACCGATCGTGCGGGATGGCCCTCGCAGGAATCGCTGCCCCTTGAAGTCACTGTGGATGTGGCAGCTATCCCCACGGCATTACCCGCCCCCATCATTGAGGCCGCGCGAATCGACCGCGAAACGGCGCGTAATGGTTTGGGAATTCGTGTAGAGGATATCGCTGGGGCGCAGCCGGGCGATCGTATCTTGATGCGTCTGATTCGCCCATTCGCTATTGACCCACCTGGTGATAATCCAAATGGTAATGTGGTCACCTTGCCAGAGTTTCTCTACGGCAGCACACCTCGCTCTACCATTGCCCGCTGGGCGCAATTGGCAGTGGCGCGGCTATTTGGCCAATCCCACTACACGCTGAATGTGGAATACACATTGTTCCGAGGTACTCGGAACTTGGGCACCTCACCTCGGGCCACGGTAGACCTTGACCTTCGTACTGTTGGGCCCGGTCCGAACCCTGGTGACCTGGAGGAGGGACCGGTGAATACTGCCCTTGTGCCGGTTACAGTGAGCGGCGCGGTGGACCAGTTAGCTAACGAAATAACCGCAAATGATGGCGGGGCCGATGCTGATATTACCTTCACCTACTATCAAGGTCTTGCAGCCGGCCATGTGGTGAGGTTTTTCTACGACGGTGAGGAGTTGCCTAACCCACTGACCCTTAGCGGTACCGAAGTGGTCGGCGATACTGTGGTTGTGCCGCTGTCCAACGCTGTCTTCCGACGTAAAGGCAGTGGTCAAAAACCGATCTTCTATCAAGTGTACTTGAATGGCGATGCCATCAATGCAGGTAATTTCCAGCGTTCACCCACCACTACTGTGACGGTGCGTCCGCAGTCGCTGACGGTTGCTTCTTATGTCCAGTTTGTGAATGCTTTCTTCACCGCACCTGGCCAGACAGAAGTTTCTGTGCAAGACAGACGTCCAGGCAGTTTGGTGGCTGAAACCGGTGCCATTAACTGTGATGCCTATCCATGGCTGGGTATCAATCTCAGGATTACAGATCCTACCCTAGTCGTGGGCGACACGGTGAGGATTACTTTGCGCTATTCCACAGGCACACGCGCACTTAACTTGGTTGCTCAGCAGTATTCATTTGATCATCCAGTGACTCAGGTGGATGTGAATAATCGTGGGATTAATCATACAGTACCGTATGCTGGCATCAGGTTTGAACAGGCTGCTGAGCCTTTGTCTGGAAGCTTCGTCAGCAGCTACACCGTTACTAATGCCACGGGTGACACAGGAAATTCAAGGGTTAGCATGATTCGTTATACAGTCTCTAACTTGGGAGTTCGATGTGGTAATTGGGGTAGCCCAAGAACTGATGAAGCGCAGCGCACCGCGAATCGGCAGTTGATAGCGGCACAGGCGCGACAGTAGCAATACCTTGACCGTTGCGGTAGTCATAAAGCTACCGCAACGGGATTTTGATCGGGTCAGCGGATTAATTTGTAGGAATATTCCCTCGTGCTTGTGGATTTTTCCTACATATCAGGCTTATTGGTAGTTATAAAGTGCCGGCGACTTTTTAGTGACGCATGCCTAGTCATGCACTTTATTACATCTCATGCCCGCTTAGGGAGCTCGATGATGCGACGTGACCGGAATTTCCCCGATTTAAATCTTGCACTTTCTCTCGCAGGTATTATTAGTCTATTGACCTGCTACAGCAGCCCTGCTCTTGCACGGGAGTTGACTGGCGAAACGCTGACAATCGATGCCACGACGCCCGTGGATACTTACGCGTTGAATGCTAATTCTATTTTGACGATCGATGCTGCCCAAACGGACTCAATACAATCCCATAGTTCCAGCCTGAACATGCTCAGCGGTACTACGACGACCACCGCAGGCACCGCAATTACGTTAGTGGATAGTGTGGCGACAATTGCCAATGCCGCGATCAGTACCTCGGGTAATGGCTTTGGCTTGGCGCTGGCGCGCCAGAACATAGCGTCTACTGCCACTGTGACTAACAGCCAGCTCAGTGGCGGTATTGCAGGGGCGCAGGCAACCGCCGGTAGTCAGTTGACCATCCAGGGATCGCAACTCACTGGGACCCGTCCCACAGGTGTTGGCCTACGTTTGCTCGGCGGCAATGCCACAATTATTGACAGTACGGTGACTGGACAGGCATCGGGTATTCGCTTGCTGCTAGAAGGTGCGGTAAACCGGGAACCTGAATTGACCCTGGATAACGCCCGTGTGATCGGACTCAACGGCCCAGCAATTTCGGTGGGAGCCAATACCGATGCTACCGTGCAAGTGAGCTATGGCTCGACGCTGACTGGCAGCAACGGAGTAGCAATCAGCGTGGCGGGTGCAAGCACTTTGACCGGGTTGGTGGATGACTCTGTACTGACAGGCGGCGTCACAATCGCCGACCAGGCAGCCGGCGACTTGCAATTCAGTAATTCGCAGGTAGATGGTCATTTCGAGATTGGCGGTACGCTAGATGCCTCCTTTGAAGAGTCGTCGCTGAACGGCAATCTGAACGTCAACGACTCAGGTGTTGCCACGGTGGAGTTTTCCAATGCGGCGACCATGACTGGCAATGCCGTTGTCGCTAACGGCGGTACGCTGGAGTTGACCATGACCGATGGGCGCATGGACGGCAACATAGAGTCCGCTGGCACTGCAACGGTCGACCTCACCCAAACTGCCTTGACCGGCAATGCCACGGTCGCCGGCGGCGGTACGCTCGGCATGACCTTGAACGGTGGCAGCATGACTGGTGACATCGAGTCTGCCGGCACTGCCACGGCTACGTTCAATCAAGCCACGCTGACCGGCGATGCCGTTGCTGTTACTGGTGGTACGCTAGATTTGACCATGACCGATGGGCGTATGGACGGCAACATCGAGTCCGCTGGCACTGCAACGGTCGACCTCACGCGAACGGCCTTGACCGGTAATGCCACGGTCGCCAACGGCGGTACGCTCGGCATGACCTTGAACGGTGGCAGCATGGCTGGCGATATCGAGTCTGCCGGCACCGCCACGGCTACGTTCAATCAAGCGACACTAACCGGAGATGCCGCTGCCGCTACAGGCGGTACGCTCAACCTGAACATGACGGATGGACGCATGAACGGCAACATCGCGTCTTCGGGTACTGCCACCGCGAACTTCAGCCAATCGGTGTTGACTGGCAATGCCTCGGTGGCTGACACCGGCACGCTGGATCTGACCTTTAACGGTGGTGGTATGGCCGGTGCTATTCAGTCCGCTGGTGCCACCACGGCTACCTTCAATCAAGCAACGCTGACCGGCGATGCCGTGGCCGCTACTGGTGGTACGCTCAACCTGAGCATGACTGAAGGGCGCATGGACGGCAACATCGAGTCTGCCGGCACTGTCACAGCGAACCTCAGCCAATCAGCACTGACCGGCAACGCGATCGTCACTGACACCGGCACCCTTGATCTGACCCTCAACGGCGGCAGCATGGCCGGCGATATTCAGTCGGCAGGCGCTGCTACGAGCACCTTCAGTCAAGCAACGTTGACCGGTAATGCCGTGGTCGCCGATGCAGGCGAGCTCAATCTGTCCTTCAACGGCGGCGCCATGCAGGGCAACATCGATTCGGCCGGCACCACTACTGCGTCCTTCAACCAGGCGGCGTTGACGGGCAATGCCACGGTTACCAACACCGGCTCGCTCAGCCTTGCACTGGACCAGGGCCAGATGACCGGTAACGTCACCGCCGCCTCCGGCGCAATTGCTGACGTCAGCTTGGTCAATAACTCGACCTTGCTGGGTACGCTGAACAACGTGCGCAACGCTAACGTTGCCAGCGGCTCGAACTGGACCCTGAACGGAAACAGCAGCGTCGGTGACCTGGCCTTGAACGGCGGCCAAGTGACGTTCGGCGATACCTCAAGTTTCCATGAACTGACGGTGAACAACCTGTCCGGCAACGGCACGTTCGTCATGGGCAGTGATTTTATCAGCGGTGAAACCGATCAACTGATCGTTACCGGCAGCTCCAGCGGCAATCATGGCTTGCTGGTCGCGAGCAGCGGCAATGAGGCCACTGTGGAGTCGATGCGCCTGGTGCAAACGCAAGATGGCACAGCTCAGTTCCACCTGCTCAACGACCGCGACCGAGTGGATGTAGGCGCCTACTCCTATGAAATGACCAAGGATGAAAACAACGACTGGGTACTCAACCGCGAGACCCGCACCATCTCGCCGATGACCCGTTCGGTGATGGCCCTGTTCAATACCCCGATCACGGTGGCCTATGGTGAACTGAGCTCGCTGCGCAGCCGCATGGGTGAGCTGCGCTACAGCGAAGGCCGCGATGCCGGCTTGTGGATGCGCGCCTATGGCAACAAGTACAACGTCAGCGGCGCGTCATCGGGTGCTGGCTATCAGCAAAACCAACATGGCCTGAGCCTGGGCGCCGACATGCAGGTGGCCGAGACCGACTGGCTGGTGGGCGTGCTGGGGGGTACCAGTCGCTCGGACCTGAACCTCGACTATGGCACCTCCGGCCGGGTCGACAGCTACTACCTGGGCGGTTACGCCACCTGGCTGGACCGTGAGACCGGTTACTACGTCGATACCGTGGTCAAGTACAACCGCTACCAGAACAACGCCAAGGTCGGCCTGAGCGACTCGACCCGGACCAAGGGCGACTATGACACCCACGGCCTGAGTGGCTCGGTTGAGGCCGGTAAGCACATCAAGCTCAACGATGGCTACTTCATCGAGCCCTTCGCCCAGGTGGCCACAGCCGTGGTAGCTGGCAAGGACTACAGCTTCGACAACGGTCTGCGCGCCGAAGGTGATACTGCCAGGTCGCTGCTGGGCAAGGTCGGCACCACTGTCGGCAAGACCATCCCGCTCGATGGCGGCGGCATGCTCCAGCCTTACGTCAAGGCCGCTTTCGCCCACGAGTTCGTCAAGCGCAACGAAGTACAGGTGAACAATAACGTGTTCAACAATGACCTGTCCGGTTCTCGTGCTGAGCTGGGGGCGGGTGTGTCGCTGGCGCTGTCCAAGCAGTTGCGTGTGCATGCGGATGTGGAGTACAGCAATGGTAAGCACATCGAGCAGCCTTACGGGGTGAACCTGGGTGTGCGCTACGATTTCTGATGAGCGCGGTTAGAGAAAAGGAAGCTTCGGCTTCCTTTTTTATTGGGCGTCAATTCTTGGGATTAGCTTGGGCTGAAGCACTACCTAGCAGTTCTGCCAGTTTCGCAGTGGTGGCGGTTCGCGCAAAATTCATCCATTGCGGTATTGCGGCTAGCAACCCGGTCGCCTCCCCTGAGGATGTCGATTAATACAGTTTGCCCCCGATGCACCAAGCGCCCGTTGCGTAAAACAAGCGAGTACGCCAATGCCAAGGATATGTCGCAGCAAGGCCGCGTCTTCCATTGAGGTCATACCCCTTGCCTTAGGCGTACCGGTCGACTTTGTAGAGCCGGTTGTCCTGACCCGCGCTGATCTGGAAAGGCCACAGGATCCGCAGCCGGTTATCAGGTTTGCTGTACCCCTGGCCAGTAGCGCCTTGCCAGGCGATACCCTGGTGATCCTGGTCGGAGCGAACGTCCTTTATTCGGTGGTGTTCTGGCCAATTGACAACCAAGGTCGGTACGGGCTCCGGCCGAATGACGTGGGTATACCCGCAGAACGACTGCTCAGCTTGGGCACCGGCCTATGGGATCTGCAGTATCAGTTGGTGCGTAGAGGTGGCTGGCGATCAACGCCCTCCAGGCCACGTAGGGTCGAACTGCGGCTGGCACCTGGGGTGGTGTTGCTCGCGCCAATAGTTACCGTGGACCGGGTGGATCGTGTGATTGCCCGCAACGGGCTGTTGATTCAGGTCCCTGATCTTGCAAGCGCACAGCCAAGCGATCGTATAGTGATGCGTTTGATCAGGCCGGGCGCATTCGCTGGCGATACTGACCGTGTTGTCGTTCTCGCAGAATTTGCCTACGCGGACGTTCCACGTGCTATTGCAGCGCGTTGGCAGGATCTGGCGGTGGCTGAGGGCTTCGGTCAATCTTTCTACAAATTGAATATCGATTACACCTTGCATCGTGGCGCCTTAACGCTTGGCACTTCGCTACGCACGCAAGTGCCGGTAGATCTGCGCACAGTGGGACCCATACCGGATGATGAAGGCCCGGTTAACCCGCGTCTCACTGCAGTGATCGTTCGCGGTCGGGGTAGTGCGGTTGATAACGTGCTAACCGAGCGCGATGTCGATGCGGATGCAGATATCACCTTCACCTTCTATGAACGCTTGGCGGCTGGCCACTTTGTTAGATTCTTCTACGACGGTGTTGAGCTGTTGGCTGCGCAAGTGCGGACGCTGACAGGTGCCGAAACGCCGGGCAGCGCCGTCATAGTGACACTGCCCAGAGCGATTTTCCTGGCGCAAGGAAATGGTCCGAAGCACATTTTCTATGAGGTCTACCCAGACGACACTGCACAAAGCGCCGGTAATTATCAGCGTTCGCCAGCAACGACTGTCGCTGTGGACGCCGTGAGAGCCCCCTTCGTCAGGTACAGCGCCATCAGAAATGACCTATTACAGAACCAGCGACCGGGTGCTACCCGCACTGGAATTCTCAATTGCCTGAGTGCGCCCTGGAGTGGCATTAATCTTCAAATCGTCGATAGCCAATTGGCCGAGCATGATCGGGTTACGATCATCTTCCAGTACTCCACAGGAGGATTGGGGACGGCATTGGTTGATCAGCACTACTCTGCCGATCATCTAGTAACAGCAGTAGAGGCCGTCAATGGTAGCTTTGCTCACCGCGTCCCTTATGAGCAAATCTTGTTTTACAATCGAGCTCAGCAACCCACTCCTCCCGTACCGCTTCTGACGGGCAGTTTTGTAAGCAGTTTCACCGTAACCAAGCCCAGTGGCGATCTGCGGCGGTCAGAGCCGTGCCTGGTTCGTTATTTCAGGGACGGTGTATGTGGCCCGGTACCGTAATCTTGTAGTAAATCGATTGACTCATTGACTGTGGGGCTGGCAGTAGCCACGAAAAGATCAATGCAGATGGTTAGCGCCAGTGGTGCCCAGCATTCCAACGCCGAAACAACGGCTCCGCCAAAAACAGCACGAACAGCAAGCGCATGACCTGCATCGCTGTCACCAGCGGCACCGACAGTTGCAAGGTCTCGGCCGTCAGGCTCATTTCGGCGATGCCGCCAGGCATCATGCCCAGCGTCAGTGAGCGCAAGTCCAGATGGGTAAGGCTGCTCAACGCCCAGGCGGCGCTGGCGGCAATCAGCATGCTCAATGCGGTGGCAACCAAAGTGCGGCCCAAAAACGAGGGGGCACGGCGAAAGAACGCCCGGTTGAAATGGCAGGCCAGGCCGCTGCCGATCAACCACTGGCCAATCTGGCTGGCGCCATTGGGCAGGGCGATTTGCAGGTTGCCGGCAAGGCTCACGCAGGCCGCCACCAACAAGGGCCCGAACAGCCAGGGGTTGGGCTGGCGCAGGCGCTGCCAACCCAGGGCCACCAGCACGGCCAGCGGTGCGATCAACGCCAGCCAGCCCCAGCTAACACTGCTGGCGTGATTCAGCGGCACGCCATCGCCCACTAGAAATTTGAACAGCGCCGGCACGCACAACACCACTGCCAGCACCCGCAGGCTTTGCGCCGCAGCTACTTGGCTGAGTACCGCGCCATTGCGCGCGCCGAGGTTGACCATCTCGCCCGAACCGCCTGGCATGCTGGCGAAAAACGCCGTGGCGCGGTCCTCGCCAGTGCGCCGCAGCAGCCACACGCCGATCACGCTCGACACTGTAGTGAACAGCGCGCCAAACACGATCAACGTGAAATGCCCAGCCACCTGCTCGATCACCGCCGGGGTGAAGTGCAGGCCAATGCCGACGCCAATGATCCACTGGCCGCATTTGCGCCCGTTGGGGATCTCCGTCAGCTGCCAGGGCGTCAGGCAGCGCACCAGGATGATCGCCAGTAACGAGCCGACCATCCATGGCAAAGGCCAGCCGACCAGGCTGGCGAGATACCCGCCCGCCAGCCCGACCAGCCCGGTGGCCCAGAACAGCGGCAACGACCGATCAGGCATCCGCCACGGCCCGACGTTGCAGGTTGCGGCGGCGCCAGATGCGCAGCAGCGGCAGGCTCAGCATGCAAATGGTCAGCACCCACACGCCCATGCTGATCGGGCTCGACCAGAGAATACCCAGCTCACCGTTGGAGATCGACAGGGCGCGACGCAGGTTCTGCTCCATCAAACCACCGAGAATGAAGCCGAGCAGGATCGGCGACAGCGGGAAATCCAGCTTGCGCAGGATATAGCCCATGATGCCGATGCCGACCATGAGGAACAGGTCGAAGGTAGTGGCATGCACGGCGTATACGCCGATCGCGGTGATGATGGCGATCACTGGCACCAGCGCCCAGTTCGGCACGGCGAGGATGCGGGTGAAGATGCGGATCATCGGGATGTTGAGGATCACCAGCATGATGTTGGCGATGAACAACGACGCGATCAGGCCCCAGACGATGTCCGGCTGCTGTTCGAACAGCATCGGGCCTGGGGTGATGTTGTACAGGGTCAGCGCGCCGATCATCACCGCTGTGGTGCCCGAGCCGGGCACCCCGAGGGTCAGCATGGGTACCAGGGCGCCGCAGCAGGAGGCGCCGATGGCGGTTTCCGGGGCCGCCAGGCCACGGGCATCGCCCTTGCCGAAATTACCCTTGGCGCCAGCGATCTTTTTCTCGGTCATGTAGGCAACCGCGCTGGCCAGGGTCGCGCCGGCACCCGGCAACACACCCATGATGAAGCCAAGCAGCCCGCAGCGGATGTTGACCACGAACACCGAAGCCGCTTCCTTGAAGTTGAACAGCATGCGCCCGGTGGCCTTGACCGCTTGGTGGCCATGGTGGGTTTTTTCCAGCAGCAGAAGGATTTCGCTGATGGAGAACAAGCCAAGCACCAAGACCACGAACTGAATGCCGTCGGCCAGGTGCACGCTGTCACCGGTGAAGCGGTACACGCCGCTGTTGGCGTCGATGCCGACCGCCGACAGGAACAGGCCGATCAGTGCGGCGATAAAGGTCTTCAGCGGTTTGTCGCCGGCCATGCCGCCGAGGGCGACGATGGCAAATACCATCAACACGAAGTATTCGGCCGGGCCGAAAGCGATCGCCCATTTCGCCAGCAGCGGCGCGAACAGGACCATGCCACAGGTGGCGATGAAAGCGCCGATGAACGAACTCCAGGCCGACAGCGACAAGGCCACCCCTGCCAGGCCTTGGCGGGCCATCGGGTAGCCGTCGAGGGTGGTCATCACGGTTGAGGCTTCGCCGGGGATGTTCAGCAGGATCGAGCTGATGCGTCCGCCGTATTCGCAGCCCAGGTACACCGCCGCCAGCAGGATCAGCGCCGACTCCGGTGGCAGGCCCAGGGCAAAGGCAATCGGGATCAGCAACGCCACGCCATTGATTGGCCCCAGGCCCGGCAGCAGGCCGACCACGGTGCCGATCAGGGTGCCGGTCAGGGCGGTAACCAGGTTGTACGGGCTCAGGGCGACGCCGAAGCCCTGGCCGAGGTAGCTCAAGGTATCCATGTGTCAGTTCTCCAGAACGTCAAGCAGGCCAAGGGGCAGGGGCACGTCCATCACGCGGTCGAACAGCCAGTAGAGGAACAGGCTCATGCCCACCACGACGATCGCGCTGTGCAGCCAGCGGCCGCCGTACAGGCGGGCCATCGGCACGCCGACCAGGATTGCGCTGAGCACGAAGCCCAGGGCCTCGAAGGTGCTGGCGAAGACGATCAGCAGGCCCACGCAGGCGGTGATCTTGAGCAGGGTTTCGCGGTCCAGTGGGGGCTCGTCGTCCTTGTGCACGATGGGCGTGGGGCGAATGGCCAGGTACAGCAGGCCCAGGCTCATCAGGCCGAGCATCAGCAAGGGATAGGCGCGTGGGCCTACCGGTTCATAGGAAAATGCGGCCTGGTAAGGCCAGGCCATCACTGCCAGAGCGGCGCAGAGCGCCAGCAGAATCAGGGCGAACAGGCGTTGCAGGATCATCAAGGAATCCTCGATACGGGTATTCGGGCACGGTGCCGGGCTTTAGGGCGGGTTGCTGCTGAGGTTCTGGAGCCGCTGTGCGGCTCTTCGCGGGCAAGCCCGCTCCCACAGGGACCGCGTCGGTCTGAAGAACTGTGGGAGCGGGCTTGCCCGCGAAGGGCTGCATAGCAGCCCGAAAGCGGCCAATACCGGTCTTAAGCAAAGGCACCCAGCAGGTTCATTTACTGGATCAACCCAAATTCCCGGGCCAGTGCTTTGTAGTCAGCAACCTGCTTCTTCACATAGCCATCGAGCTCTTCACCGGTCATGGCGAACGGGAACAGTTCACGCTGGTCACGCAGCTTGGCGAACTCTTCGGACTTGAGCAGCGTGTCGAACGAGGCTTTCCACCAGGCGTAGTCTTCATCGCTGACCTTTGGCCCCAGGTAGAAACCGCGTACTACCGGCCAGACAATGTCGTAGCCCTGTTCCTTGGCGGTGGGGATGTTCTTCATTTCGGGCTCGTCCAGGCGGTTCTCGGAGAACACCGCAAGGATGCGCATGTTGCCGCTCTGGATGTGCGGCATCGAGTCGGAAATGTCGGTGGAGCCGACCTGAATGTGCCCGCCGAGCAGTGCGGTGGCGATTTCGCCGCCGCCTTCCAGGGCTACGTAGCGCAGGTCGCGCGGGTTGATCCCGGCGGCCTTGGCGATCAGCGCGGTCTGCATCCAGTCCTGGCTGCCGACGGTGCCGCCGGAGCCGATCACCACTTTGCTCGGATCTTTCTTCAAGGCCGCGACCAAATCGTCGAGGTTCTTGTAGGGCGAATCGTTTTTCACCGCGATGGCGCCATAGCTGGTGCCCACCGCCGCCAGCCATTTCACCGCGTTCTCGTCGAAGCGGCCAAACTTGCCTTGGGCCAGGTTGAGCAACGAGCCACTGGACCAGGCCACCAGGGTGCCGGCATCGCCCGGGCGCTGGGCGACTACGGCGTTGTAGGCCACCGCACCGACACCGCCAGGCATGTAGGTGACGCGCATGGGTTTACTGAGGATCTTCTCGTTGACCAAGGCGCTTTGCACCAGCTTGCAGGTCAGGTCGAAGCCGCCGCCAGGGGAGGCCGGGGCGATACATTCGGGGCGTTTCGGTTCAGCGGCCAGGGCGTTGCCAGCGAGTAGCAGGCAGCCAGTGGCGAGGACGAGGCGGCGCAGTGAAAAGGTCATCGTCTATCTCCGTGAGCATTGTTGTTATTGGGTTACCACAGCGCCACGCTGTAGCTCACCAGCAGCCGCACTTCGTCGGCGTCGCGGGCAAAATTGGAGCGGAAGGTGGCGTTTCGCAGGCGCACGGCGACGTTTTTCAACGGGCCGCTTTGTACCACGTACTTGAACTCGGTGTTGCGTTCCCACTCCTTGCCCTCGCTGCCATCGGCGCGGCTGACGTTGTCGCCGCTGATGTAACGG